>VYKR01000101.1_pt1 | contig 18344 bp, 17 predicted proteins | sample 5109561 | NCBI WGS metagenome assembly VYKR01 (sample SAMN12291799, study PRJNA351875) | freshwater metagenome | isolation source: freshwater lake | place: USA: Michigan, Ford Lake | collected 2015-08-15
CACCGGCGCGGCGTTGGACACCACCAGCGCGGGCACGCCGATCGCGGCGGCGGCGATGCCCGCGAGGACTAGGTGCAGCGGTTTCGGCATTGATCCCTTCCCCGTCATGCCGGACTTGTTCCGGCATCCATGGTTGTGCGAACCCGGCCCTCGATCGGATACGCACGACGATGGACCCCGGAACAAGTCCGGGGTGACGGGCGACCGGGACGTCGCATCACTCGGGCAGGAAATCCGGCACGGACAGATACCGCTCGCCCGTGTCGTAATTGAACCCGAGCACCCGGACATTATCGGGCAGGTCCGGCAGCTTCTGCAGGATCGCGGCCAGCGTCGCGCCCGAGCTGATGCCGACCAGCATGCCTTCCTCGCTCGCGGCGCGGCGCGCCATGTCCTTGGCGACGTTCGCATCGACCTCGATCACGCCGTCGAGCGCGGCGGTGTGAAGGTTGGCCGGGATGAAGCCCGCGCCGATACCCTGGATCGGGTGCGGACCGGGCTGCCCGCCGCCGATCACGGGCGAGGCCGCGGGCTCGACCGCATAGGCCTTCATGTGCGGCCAGACCTTCTTCAACGTCTCGGCGACGGCGGTAATGTGGCCGCCGGTGCCGACGCCGGTGATCAACACGTCGATCGGCGTGTCGGCGAAGTCGGCCAGGATCTCCTGCGCGGTGGTGCGGACATGGACGTCGATGTTCGCCGGATTCTCGAACTGCTGTGGCATCCAGGCGCCCGGCGTCTGCCCGACCAGCTCCAGCGCGCGTTCGATCGCGCCCTTCATGCCCTTCTCGCGCGGGGTGAGGTCGAACGTCGCGCCGTAAGCGAGCATCAGGCGGCGGCGTTCCAGCGACATCGACTCGGGCATGACGAGCACGAGCTTGTAGCCCTTCACCGCCGCGACCATCGCCAGCCCGACACCGGTATTGCCGCTGGTCGGCTCGATGATGGTGCCGCCGGGCTGGAGCCGCCCGTCCGCTTCAGCCGCCTCGACCATCGCCATCGCGATCCGGTCCTTAATCGACCCGCCCGGGTTCGACCGCTCCGACTTGATCCACACTTCGGAGCCGGGGAACAGCCGCTGCACGCGAATGTGCGGGGTGTTCCCGACGGTGTCGAGGATCGTTTGCGCCTTCATGATTGCACTACTCCGTGTGGCTCGGGCGGGACTTCGGGAGGATCGAAGCTCTTTGCAAGTTTCAGTTCGGGATACAGCCTGGCCCAGAGCAGCGTCACCGCGATCGCGCCGACCCCGCCGAACACCACCGCGCCCACGGGGCCGAGCAGGGCGGCGAGGAGTCCGCTCTCCGCCTCGCCCAGTTCGTTCGAGGCCGAGATGGTCAGCTGCGACACCGCGCTCACCCGCCCGCGCATGGCGTCCGGCGTGTGGAGCTGGATCAGCGACGAGCGGATATAGACCGACACCATGTCGGCCGCGCCCGCGACGACGAGCGCGCCGATCGACAGCCATAGCTGGCGCGACAGCCCGAACACGATCGTCGCGACGCCGAACACGATAACGGCGAGCAGCATCTTGCGCCCGACATCGTATTTCATCGGGCGGAACGAGAACCAGATCGCCATCGCCGCCGCCCCGACCCCGGCGCTCGCGGCGAGAAGCCCAAGCTCGGCCTCGCCGACCCGGAGCACGTCGCGCGCGAAGACGGGCAGGAGCGCGGTCGCCCCGGCGAGCAGCACCGCGAACAGGTCGAGCGTGATCGTCGCCAGCACCAGCCGGTTGTGGCGAACATAGCTGAACCCCTCGACGATGCGGGCGAGCGGGCGATGATCCTTCTGCGCGGGCGGCTGCGGCACGGGGCCGATCAGGAATATGCCGCCCAGCGCGACCGCGAACAGCGCGGCGGCGGCGGCGTAGGCGGCGACCGGGCTCAGATCGAGCAGCAGCCCGCCCACGCCCGGCCCCGCGATCGACCCCACCTGCCACGCGATCGAGCTGACGGCGATGGCGGTCGGCAGCACCTCGCGCGGGACGAGGTTAGGGGCCAGAGCGGAATAAGCCGGACCGGAGAACGCGCGCGCCACGCCGATCAGCACCGCCGCGCCGAACAGGGCGGGGAGGCCAAGCGCGCCCGTCCAGGTCAGCAGGCCGAGCCCGCCCGCGACCAGCACCAGCAGCGTGGTCGTCGCCCGCACGATCCAGCGCCGGTCGACGCTGTCCGCGACCAGGCCGACGATCGGGGTCAGGAGGAACAGCGGCACGAACTGCGCCAAGCCGATCATGCCTAGCAGGAACGCGGCCTCGGGCACGTCCATGGTCAGCCGCGCGATGTTGTACACCTGCCAGCCGACGATCAGCGCCATCGCGCCGGTCGCGATCGTGCTCGCCAGGCGCGACGCCCAATAGGCACGGAAGTTGGCGATCCGGAACGGATGCGGGGCGGTGGTCATCGCCGGGCCGTCTAGGGCGCGGGCGCGGCCGTGGAAAGTGCGGGAGATTGAAAGGGCCGGGAGTTCACGCCTATAGGCCGAACTATCATCTTCCTCCCCGGACGAGGTTACATTCCCGATGGCTCCAGCCCCCGTCAAAGCGGCGCCCCAAGCGTCCGCCCCGCCCACGCCCAATCGCGAGCGGCCCACCGAACCGACCCCGTATCAGGCGTCCAAGGACGAGCTGCTGCAATTCTACCGCGACATGCTGCTCATCCGCCGCTTCGAGGAAAAGGCCGGACAGCTATATGGACTGGGGCTGATCGGCGGCTTCTGTCACCTGTATATCGGGCAGGAGGCGGTCGCGGTCGGGCTGCAATCGGCGCTGTCCGACAAGGACTCGGTGATCACCGGCTACCGCGATCACGGGCACATGCTCCTGTGCGGGATCCCGCCCAAAGACGTCATGGCCGAGTTGACGGGACGCCAGGCGGGCATCTCCAAGGGCAAGGGCGGCTCGATGCACATGTTCTCCGTCGAGCATAAATTCTACGGCGGGCACGGCATCGTCGGCGCGCAGGTGTCGCTCGGCACCGGGCTCGCCTGGGCGCACAAATACCGCAAGGACGGGGGCGTCGCGCTCGCCTATTTCGGCGACGGCGCGGCCAACCAGGGGCAGGTGTACGAAAGCTTCAACATGGCCGAGCTGTGGAAGCTGCCGATCATCTACGTGATCGAGAACAACCAGTACGCCATGGGCACCAGCGTCAACCGCGCCTCCGCCGAGGACCAGCTCTATCGGCGCGGCGAGAGCTTCCGCATCCCCGGCCTTCAGGTCGACGGCATGGACGTGCTCGAATGCCGGGGCGCGGCCGAGACCGCGCTCGAATGGGTGCGCGCGGGCAAGGGGCCGATCATCCTGGAGATGAAGACCTATCGCTATCGCGGCCATTCAATGTCCGACCCCGCCAAGTATCGCAGCCGCGAGGAAGTGCAGGCGGTGCGCGAGAAGTCCGATCCGATCGAGCGCATGAAGGCGCTGCTGGCCGAGCACGGGATCAAGGAGGACCAGCTGAAATCGGTCGAGCAGGAGACGCGCAAGCTGGTGAACGAGGCGGCCGATTTCTCGGAGTCCACGCCCGAGCCCGATCCGGCCGAACTCTATACCGACGTGCTCGTGGAGCGTTACTGATGCCCGTTCAGATCAAGATGCCGGCCCTGTCCCCGACGATGGAGGAAGGCACGCTCGCCAAATGGCTGGTCAAGGCAGGCGACGAGGTTAAGTCGGGCGACATCCTGGCCGAGATCGAGACCGACAAGGCGACCATGGAGTTCGAGGCCGTCGACGAGGGCGTGATCGGCTCGATCGACGTCGCCGAGGGTACCGACAACGTAAAGGTCGGCACCGTCATCGCGACGATGGCGGAGGACGGAGAGGCGGCCGCGCCATCGAACGCGTCCGGCGGTGCCGGCGCGCCGGCCGAAAGGAGCCAGCCCGACAACGCCGCCGACGCGCTCGCCGAGAACCCGGGTTCCAAGCAGGTCGAGACGCCGTCCGACCAGAAGACCGAGGACGCGTCCGCCCCGCAGGCGCAGGAGACCGGCACGACCCAGCTCGTCGAGGCCGCCCGCGCGCCCGTGTCCGACCCGGAGGTCCCGGCCGGCACCGAGATGGTGAAGCTTACCGTCCGCGAGGCGCTGCGCGACGCGATGGCGGAGGAGATGCGCCGCGACGACCGGGTGTTCGTGATGGGCGAGGAGGTCGCGCAGTATCAGGGCGCGTACAAGGTCACCCAGGGGCTGCTCGACGAGTTCGGCGAGACGCGGGTGATCGACACGCCGATCACCGAATACGGCTTCGCAGGGGTCGGCACGGGCGCGGCGATGGGCGGCCTACGTCCCATCGTCGAGTTCATGACGTTCAACTTCGCGCTTCAGGCGATCGATCACATCATCAACTCGGCCGCCAAGACCAACTATATGTCGGGCGGCCAGATGCGCTGCCCGATGGTGTTCCGCGGCCCCAACGGCGCGGCGACGCGCGTGGCGGCGCAGCATTCCCAAAATTTCGGCCCCTGGTACGCCTCCGTCCCCGGCCTGATCGTGATCGCGCCCTATGACGCGGCCGACGCGAAGGGCCTGCTGAAGGCGGCGATCCGGACCGAGGACCCGGTCGTGTTCCTGGAGAACGAGCTGCTCTACGGCCGCAGCTTCGACGTGCCCAAACTCGACGACCACGTGCTCCCGATCGGCAAGGCGCGAATCGTGCGGCCGGGGACCGACGTGACGATCGTCAGCTATTCGATCGGGGTCGGCGTCTCGCTCGAGGCCGCCGAGCAGCTGGCGGGCGAGGGGATCGAGGCGGAGGTGGTCGACCTGCGCACGCTACGCCCGCTCGACCGCGAGACGGTGCTGAAGTCGCTCGCGAAGACCAACCGCGTCGTCGTGGTCGAGGAGGGCTGGCCCACCTGCTCGATCGCGTCGGAGATCATGGCAGTGTGCATGGAGGACGGCTTCGACGACCTCGACGCCCCCGTCACCCGCGTCTGCGACGAGGACGTACCGCTCCCCTACGCCGCCAATCTGGAAAAGCTCGCGCTGATCGACACCGCGCGCGTGGTCGAGGCGGTCAGAAAGGTGTGTTACCGCTGACCGGCCCGCTCAGGCGGTGAACTTGTCGCAACTCATCCGGGTCGCGGTCGGCGCGGGGTTGAAGATCTGCGAGAAGTTGCGGCGATCGCGGACGATGAACGACGCGATGTAATGGATGCGCGTCGCGCCGTTCGAGATCCAGCGGACCCCGATCAGCGGCTCATACTCATAGTTTACTTCGACGAACATGACGCCGGACATGGGGGGGGCGTTCACCACCTGGCCTGCCGGCCCCATGCCGAGCGGTCGCAACGTGCCCTTGTTCGCGAGCGTGTCGTCGCTGCCGGCGGTCACGCTCGTGGTACCGTAATGCGACTCCCAGGCCGCACCCCTTTTCAGGCCGAGGCAACGCTGCCACTGGATGCGCTGCGCCACACCGTCATGCGTGAGCGCGGACAGCGTGATCCGGCCGCGTTCGGCCAGCTTGAACGATTTCCCGTACACGCGCGCACCGGCCAGGACGTCGTTGATGTCGAACTCGCGAAGCTGGACCTCGGGCAGGCCCGTGTCCATGCCGACACGCGACGCGTTGTCCGCCAGGTTGAGCGCGACCTGGCTGACGCGCAGGTTGGTGATGGCGAGGTTCGACACTTCCATGCCGTACAGGCCGATGAACAGCACCATCGGCATCGAAAAGGCGAACTCCAGCATGGCGACGCCGCTGCGCTCGCGCCACAGTCGCTTGAGTGGGAGCTTCTTGCAAGCTCGGTGAGATCGGATCGCTGGCGTGGTCATGTGCATATCGGAGTCGGGGTGGCGATAGTCTGGGCGGCGAATGGCTGGTTCTTCAGCACCGTTTCCGAGATCACCGTCTGATTGACGGGCCAGCCCATCAACCCCGCCATCGGGAACAGGCGCGGCCAAGTGACGGTCGCGCGCAGGATCGTGACATCGCTCGCGCCGCCCTGACTCTTGCGCGACGGCGATGAGTCCCAGGCCGCGTTCGCGTTGACGTCGTCGAAACACTCCAGCGGGTCGCGCACCCCGTTGCCGTTATTGTCGTCGAACCGTTCCGGCTTGATGTTCTGGAACGTCGCATAGCTTTCGCGAACGGTGTCGATCGTCGCTTCCTTGGCGATCATCTTGACCATCCCGCGCAGCTTGTTGTCGATCGCCGTCGCCTTCAGCGCGCCGCCCTCGACGGCGGAGTCGCGACCGGCGCGTTGCATCTCGCCGTCGAGCAGTCCCTGCACATAGCCCCGGTGAAGAAGGTCGCCGATACCCATCAGCATCAGGCACAAGGCGGGCGCGATCAGCGCGAACTCCACCATGGAGATACCGCGCCGATCGCGAGCGAGACTGGCGAAGAGGCGCCTCACTGGTTGTAGATCCGGAGCGCGCCTATCTGCTTGGCGATCTTCTGGAACGCCTCGTTCAGCTTGTCGGTGCTGTTCGCCTCGAACGCGTGTTGCGGCGAATGCGCGCACCCGACCAGGTCGGGGTCGAGCGCCTGACCGAACGCGATCACCCACACGGTGATGTTGCGCCCGTTCGCGCGGGCCGCGTCGCACACCGCGCGGAAGCGGGCATTGTGACGCGCCTTCAGCGTGGCCTGGCTGGCGTCCTTGCCGCCGACGCGCTCGTCCCAGCGCTCCAGGCCGTACATGCCGTAGATCAGTTCGTTGGGCGCCATCTCGCCGTCGGTCATGAAGATGATGTTCCGGTTCGGCTCGCCGCGTCCGGGCCAAGGCGCAGTGTCACCGGCGAAGGGCCCGGTCGGTGACATCAGCCGCGTCGCCCAGATCATTCCGGTATCGTGATACGTGCCGCCCAGCGGCCTGAACTCGGGCGCGTTCAGGAATGTCGACATCTCCGACTGCGTCATCTCGCCCAGGCGCTTGGCCGACTTGCCGCAGCTGACGAAGCCGCCCGCGAGATAGTTGGGATCGGCCCAGGCATTGTAGTACGAACCCGATCGATCGCCCGGCGACTTCCCGGCCACGAAGTTATTGTCGGCCTGCTCCAGCCCCCATGTGCGCTCGCCCGTATGATCGTAGATCTGCTCGGGCCACATCGGCCGCCACCGGGTCGCGTCGCTGGTCGGCGGAAGGTCCGGGTCGAGATCGGCGGGCAGGTTCGCGACGTTGAACGAGCTGGCCGCGACGGTCGGGCGCTCCTCGATGCAGCCCTGCCATTTGTTGAGGGAAACCGTGTACTTGCTCGGATCCTGTACCTGCTCGCGCTTGATGTAGGCGCTGACGTCCGCCGTGGACGGTCCGAAGCGCCACATCGGCACCAGCGGCTGGACGGTCAGGACGCACGTTCCACCACCCGTGGTCACCCAGCTCTTGACCGTTTTCCTCTGGGCGTCGCCGTTCGTATCGAACTTGAGCGGAGCCGCGGGATAACGGCCGGCCAGCGCGTCGCAATCGGTCTTCTTGGTCTTGTCAAAGGTCTGGTCGAAGGTCGCGCCGTAGTTGGAGTCGGCCACGATCCGGCGCGATCGATAGCTGTGCGAAGAGACCAGGAAGTCGGCAGGCAACTCGTATCCGATGTTCACCGTCGAGGTATAAGGAACGATGCCGTAGCGGATGTGCGATGCGGCGTCCGCGGTGCTCTTCATCGTGTTGTAGAAGTTGAGCACGGCGGCGCGCAGCCCGACGATACGCGAAGTGCTCTTCTCCTGCGCGGCGTATCCCTTGCTCCCGTCCGTCCGGGTGTAGGTCATCTTGGTGCCCGACTGCGAGCAGTTGCCCGGCTCGTTGGGGGCGCAGGCCATCGATCCGGTCGTATCGAGGACGAGCATCACGTCGACGTCGGGAATATCCAGGCGCGCGTTGCACGTCACCTGGATCGTCCGGTCCGGTGACGAGAACATCTTCATGATCGTCATCGGCACGACGGTCTGGGCCGTGCCGACGACCTGGTTGTTCCCGGTCTCGTTGAAGGTCGACGTCGTGGCCCGCGTGCCGAGCCAGCCATCCTTGAAATTGTTGCTGAAGAAGGTCGTCGCCTGCGTGCGGGCATTCGCGTCCAGGGTGGTGTCCGCATCGTCGATCATGAACTTGCGCGCGGCGAGCGCGCCCGCGTCGCATGCCTGTTGCAGGCGGGTGCGGACGACATATAGCCGTCCCATGTCGACCGCGGATCCCGCGAACGCGGAAACGGGTATCAGGGCGATCGCCATGATCGCGATCACGTTGCCGCGCTTGTCGCGCGACAGCCGGGCGAGGAAACCGCCCGCTCGCTTGCCCTCTCCCTCGATCAACCGCATCTACCGACCCCGCATTCAAGCCACGTTCGCGGGGTGATAGGCGGGGAAGCACTAACCGGCGTTCAAGCATCATGGTGAACGAAATCCTACCGCTGCGCCCCGAGCACGCGCTCGCCGTCGCCTATGCGCCACGAACTGCCCGTCCGGGCCTGGCGGCGCTGCTCGCGCTCGACGACCGGCTGGCAACGATCGTGCGGGCGGCGCGAGAACCGCTGATCGGCCGGATGCGGCTGACCTGGTGGTTCGAGGCCCTGGAGCGACTGGACGGCGCACCACCGCCGGCCGAGCCGGTCCTGCGCGCCCTGGCCGCCAACGTGCTGCCCCACGGCGTCACCGGGGCGGGGCTGGCGACGATGATCGACGGCTGGGAGGCGCTCCTGACCGACGAGCCCCTCGACAACGCCGCTCTGGACCTGTTCGCGTCGGCACGGGGCCGGACGCTGTTCGACGCCATGGCGTCGGTCTCGGGCGCATCGGATAGCCAGGCGGGCCAAGCCGGGCGGGGCTGGGCGTTGCTCGATCTGGCGAATAATCTTTCCGATCGGGAGGCGGCCGAGCGCGCCGGCAGGATCGCCGCCGAGTCGCTCCGAGACGCTTTCAAGGACCGCTGGTCACGCGAGGGACGTGCGCTCGGCGCATTGGCGCTCACCGCTCGACTGGAGGCGGAGGATCGTATCGGTCCCGGCGCCCGCGTGGCGCGAATGCTGTGGCACCGCCTATCCGGTCGATAGGGGTTGCGGGCAGCCCGTCGCTCGGTAGCTTGCCTGCACGAACGGGAGAGCGGAACGATGTGGCGAGATCTGGTGGGCGGGGTCGCGGCCCTGGCGATGGGCGGGGCTGGGATGCTGGCGTTCGGCGGCGCGGCCCGGCCCGGTCCGGTGCTGCCGCCACCACCCGCCCAGCTTGCCGCGCTCGGCCCGCAAGAGCCCGTCGAGACGCCCGCGCGGCTGCCCGAGGCGACGCCGGAGACGCGTGAGGAGAAGCGCTTCGGCCGCTACGACAAGGACGAGGACGGGGCGATCACCCGCGACGAATATCTCGCCAATCGTCGCAAGGCCTATGTCCGGCTGGACAGGGACGGCGACGGCCGATTGTCTTTCGACGAGTGGGCGGCCAAGACCACGACCAAGTTCGCCGCGGCCGACCGCGACCGGTCGGGCGCGATGAACGCGACCGAGTTCGCGACCACCGCCGTCAAGCGGCGACCGGCTCGACGGGCGAACTGTCCACCTCAGCAGCAGGCTGAGGAGGGCTGAGCCACTCGCCCAGCGCGACGCGGGCGCGGTCGGTGTACATGCGCTTGCGGTCGCCCTTCTTCGATCGGCCGGGAATGGGCGGGAACAGGCCGAAATTGACGTTCATCGGCTGATAAGTCTCGGCCACCGCCGCGCCGGTAATGTGGTGGAGAAGCGCGCCCAGCGCGGTCTCGACCGGAGGCGGCGCGGTCGACTCTCCCCGAAGCTCGGCGACGGCGAAGCGGCCCGCGAGCAGCCCGACCGCCGCGCTCTCGATATAGCCCTCGCACCCGGTGATCTGGCCGGCGAAGCGGATGTGCGGCCGGTTCTTGAGCCTGAGCGTCCCGTCCAGCAGCTCGGGGGAGCGGATAAAGGTGTTGCGGTGCAGTCCGCCCAGCCTCGCGAACTCGGCATTGCCGAGTCCGGGGATCGTCCGGAACAGCCGGACCTGCTCGGCATGCTTCAGCTTGGTCTGGAAGCCGACGATGTTCCACAGCGTTCCCGAGGCATTGTCCTGGCGCAGCTGGACGACCGCATAGGGCCAGCGGCCTGTCTTCGGATCGTCCAGCCCGACGGGCTTCATCGGCCCGTAGCGCAGCGTGTCGACCCCGCGCTCGGCCATGACCTCGATCGGCATGCACCCTTCGAAATACGGCGTGTCGCGTTCCCAATCCTTGAACGGCGTTTTCTCGCCCTCGATCAGCCCGGCGTGGAAGGCGAGATACTGGTCCTTGGTCATCGGGCAGTTGATGTAATCCGCCTCACCCTTGTCCCAGCGCGACGCGAACCAGGCGACGTCCATGTCGATCGACTCGCGGTGGACGATCGGCGCCAGCGCGTCGAAAAAGGCGAGCGCGTCGCGCCCGGTCGCCTCGCCGATGCCGTCGGCGAGCGCGGGGGCGGTGAGGGGGCCGGTGGCGACGATCGCCGGGCCTGTCGGCAGCGCGTCGACCCGCTCGCGCACGAGCGTCACGTTCGGGTGCCCGTCCAGCGCAGCGGTGACGCCCGCCGAATACCCGTCGCGGTCGACCGCGAGCGCCGAGCCCGCCGGAACGCGGTGCCGGTCCGCCTCGCGCATGATTAGCGAGCCGAGCGCGCGCATCTCCTGATGGAGCAGCCCCACCGCGTTCGCCTCCGCATCGTCCGAGCGGAAGGAGTTGGAACAGACGAGCTCGGCCAGGTGATCGGTGCGGTGCGCGGCCGTCATCTCGCCCGACCCGCGCATCTCCGACAGGCGCACGCGGAACCCCGCCTCCGCGAGCTGCCAGGCGGCCTCCGACCCGGCCAGGCCGCCGCCGATGATGTGGATGTCGTGCGTCATGCCGGTCAGATCGGTCGAACCGGCGCGGAAGTCACGAGGAAAACGTCGATGCCTATCGACGATCGCTCCCGCGTCATTGTTCGCTTGCCGGAATAAATCCGATCGCGCATGACTATCGTGGGTTGGCTTTCGAGCCGTTCAAAACAGGGATCACCGAATGAAGAAGATGACCATCCTCGCCGCCGCCGCCGGTCTGCTCGCCCTGAGCGCGTGCAACAACACCCCGCAGGAGCAGGCCGCGGACAATATCGAGTCCAACACGGAAGCGATGGCCGACAATCTCGAGGACATGGCCGACGTCGCGGGGACCGAGAACGCCGAGGACGCGCTGGAGAACCAGGCCGACATGACCCGCGACATGGGCCAGAACCAGGCCGAGGACATGCGCACCAACGACGCGGACACGAACCTGTCCAACGGGATGTGATCCGACCGGGGCTTGGCCGCTCCTAGGCGCGGCCCCGAATGAAAGGGCGTCCGAGGCGACTCGGGCGCCCTTTCCACGTAAACGACACGTCCGGACGGGCGTGTCGCGCATTTAAGTCGGTCAGCCCGTGACGGGCAGGCGGACGCGACCGTCCCCGTCACGCTGGAGTGGACCGTAGGCGACCACCGCCTCCAGCAACATCGGGCCGTAGAGGTGCGGGAACAGCGCCCCGCCACGCGACGGCTCGAAGCGTATCTTGCCGCCGTGCGCGTCGAGATCGACCGCGACGACGTGAAGGTCGTCCCGCCCCGCATAATGCTTGTCGACCGTCTCCGTCAGCTGGTCGGCCGTTGAGAGGTGGATGAAGCCGTCGGCCAAGTCGACGGCCGACCCCTCGAACCGACCGTCGCGCTCCAGCGCCGCCATCTCCTCGGCGAGGAGGACCTTGTAGGCGGTCGTCGGCGTCACGTCGCGGAACCCTCATCCAGATCGCCGCGCTCGTCGACCTTCTCCGCCATCGTCGCCGGGCCGGTGCCGTCATCGACGGTCAACCGGTCGGGCCCGACCGTAGCGGACGCGTCGGCGATCTCAGCCAGCACCTCGGCCTCCGCATCGTTCTCGGCTTCCTCGGCCTCGTCGATCTTGGCGGCGGAGACGACATGCTCGTTCGGGGCGACATCGAACAGCCGGACGCCCTGGCTGGCGCGACCGGTGACGCGGGTGTCGCCAACCGACATGCGGATCAGCTTGGCCTGATCGGTGACGAGCATCAGCTGCTCGCCGCCATGCGCGGGAAAGCTCGACACCACCGCGCCGTTGCGGTCGGACGTGACGATATTGGTGATCCCCTGGCCCCCGCGCCCCGACCGGCGATACTCGAACGCCGACGTGCGCTTGCCGTACCCATTAGCGGTGACGGTGAGGATGAACTCCTCCGCCGCCTCGAACTCGGCCATGCGGTCGGCGGAGAGCGTCTGGACGCGCTCGCCCTCTTTCCAGGGCGCGGCGCGCAAGTATGCGTCGCGCTCGTCCGTGGTGGCCGGAAAGCCGTGCAGGATCGACAGCGAGATGACCTCGTCGCCCACGGCCAGCGAAACCCCGCGCACGCCGGTGGCGGTGCGGCTCTGGAACTCGCGTACGTCGGTCGCGGCGAAGCGGATCGCGCGGCCGCACTTGGTGGCGAGCAGCACGTCGTCCTCCTCCGTCAGGATCGCGACGCCGATCAGCCGGTCGTCCGAACCCTCGTCGAAGCGCATGGCGAGCTTGCCGTTGGTGGGGATGTTGGCGAACGCGTCCATCGAGTTGCGGCGCACGGTGCCCCCGGCGGTCGCGAACATGACGTGGAGGTCGCCCCACTTGCCCTCGTCCTCGGGCAGCGGAAGGACGGTCGAGATTGTCTCGCCGGGCGCCAGCGGCAGCAGGTTGATCATCGGCCGGCCGCGCGTCGCCGGTCCGCCCTCGGGCAGGCGCCAGACCTTCTTGCGATAGACCTTGCCGTGGGTGGAGAAGAACAGGACGGGCGTGTGCGTGCTCGTCACGAACAGGCTGGTGACGGCGTCCTCGTCCTTGGTCGCCATCCCCGCGCGACCCTTGCCGCCGCGCTTCTGCGCGCGGAACGTCTCAAGCGGGGTGCGCTTGATATAGCCCTGCACGGTCACGGTGACGACCATGTCCTCGCGCTCGATCAGGTCCTCGTCGTCGATGCCGTCGGCGGCGCTGGCGATCTCGGTCCGGCGCGGTGTCGCGAACTCGGTCCGGATCGCGGCCAGTTCCTCACGCATGACCTGATAGAGCTTGGCGCGGTCGGCGAGGATGGCGAGCAGCTCGGCGATCGAGCCCGCCAGCGTCTCGAGCTCCGCGCCGATCTCGTTGCGACCAAGGGCCGTCAGGCGGTGGAGCCGCAGCTCGAGGATCGCGCGGACCTGGAGATCGGACAGGCGGTATACGTCGCCGGACACCTCGTTCTCGACCGCCTCGACAAGTCGCAGATAGCCCGCGATCTCGGCGACGGGCCATTCGCGCATCAGCAGCGCGTGGCGCGCTTCGGTCGCGTTGGCCGACCCGCGGATGATGCGGACCACCTCGTCGAGGTTGGTGACCGCGACGACCAGCCCCAGCAACAGGTGCGCCCGCTCGCGCGCCTTGTTCAGCTCGAACTTGGAGCGGCGGGTGATCACCTGCTCGCGGAACTGGATGAACGCGCCGATGATGTCGCGCAGGTTCAGCAGCTCGGGCCGTCCGCCGCGGATGGCGAGCATGTTCGCGGGGAACGACCCCTGCGCCGGCGTATGCCGCCAGAGCTGGTTCAGCACCACCTCCGGCGTGGCGTCGCGCTTCAGGTCGATGACGATGCGCACGCCCTCGCGGTTCGACTCGTCGCGGATGTCGCTGACGCCCTCGACCCGCTTGTCCTTGGCGGCCTCGGCGATCTTCTCGACCAGCGCGTTCTTGCCCTGCTGGTACGGGATCTCGGTCAGGACGATCGAGCGGCGGTCGCCCCGGCCTTCCTCGACGACGTGACGCGAGCGGATGATGATCGAACCGCGCCCGGTCTGATAGGCGGAACGCGCCCCCGCCTTGCCCAGGATGATCGCGCCCGTCGGGAAGTCGGGGCCGGGGACGATCTCCGTCAGCTCCTCGACGGTGATCCCGCCATTGTCGATATAGGCCAGGCAGGCGTCGATGACCTCGCCCAGATTGTGCGGGGGCACGTTGGTCGCCATGCCGACCGCGATCCCGCCCGCGCCGTTGACCAGCAGGTTGGGGAAACGCGCCGGCAGGACGGCGGGCTCGCGCTCCGACCCGTCATAGTTGGGGATGAAATCGACCGTGTCCTTGTCGAGATCGCCCAGCAACGAGTTCGCGACCTTGGCCAGCCGCGCCTCCGTGTACCGCATGGCGGCGGCCTTGTCGGGATCCATCGACCCGAAATTGCCTTGGCCGTCGATCAGCGGCACGCGCATCGACCAGTCCTGGCTCATCCGGACCAGCGCCTCGTAGATCGAGCTGTCGCCGTGCGGGTGGTATTTACCCATCACGTCGCCGACGATGCGCGCGGACTTGCGGTACGGCTTGCCCGCGACGAAGCCGGACTCGGCCGCGGAATAGAGGATGCGGCGATGCACCGGCTTCAGCCCGTCGCGAACGTCGGGCAGCGCGCGCGCGACGATCACGGACATGGCATAGTCGAGATAACTCGACTTCATCTCATCGACGATGGAGATGGACTGGATCGGGTCGTCGAGCAGCGTGTCGTCGGCCAAGAGTTCGCTTTCGGGCAGGGAATGTTACGGGGTTGATGTAGGTGTCCGGACCCGATTTGTCACGCGCGCCCACGCGTGCACGCGTGAGAAGGCGGTCCGTTCAGGGACTGACTTCCTTGCCTTCCCAATCGAACAGCCTGCCGCTGTCGACGGGCCTCAGGCCGTCGAGCACGTCCAGCAACTGCACGGCCGCCCGGTCGGGCGCGAACAGGCGGCCGGGCTGGACATTGCCCTGAAACGGTTTGGACAGGCCGGTGTCGACGGTTCCTGGATGCAGCGCGACGACGATCCCGCTCGGATTGCGGCGGCGTTCCTCGACGGCAAGCGTGCGGATCAGCTGGTTGAGCGCGGCCTTGGACGCGCGATATCCGTACCAGCCGCCCAGCTTGTTGTCCGATATGCTGCCGACCCGCGCCGACAGCGCGGCGAACACGCCCCGGCGATCGCGCGGCAGGAGCGGCAGGAAATGCTTGGCGACGAGCGCGGGCCCGACCGCGTTGACGAGGAAGTTGCGCCCGAGCCACTCGCCGTCGAGATCGCGCCACGTCTTCTCCGGTCCGCGCTCGCCCTGGTGGAGCAGCCCGGTCGCGACGAAGACCAGGTCCACGCCGGGCGGCACGCGCGCGGCGGCGGCGGCGATGCTCGCCTCGTCGGTCAGGTCGAGCCGGCCGATGCCGTCGAACGAACGGGCAAAGGCGTGGACCTCCGCATCCTCCTCGCGCAACGCGTCGACCAGCGCCGCGCCGATGCCGCCCGACGCGCCGATGACGACGGCCCTCACGCCCCGATCCCCTTCACAAGCGCACGAACCGGAGGCGGTCGCGCGTGCTGGCGGCGGGATCGTAGCGATACCCGTCGCGGTCGAAATCGGGGAGGGCCGCGGGGTCGGCGACATCGTTCTCGACCAGCCACCGCGCCATGCTCCCGCGCGCCCGCTTGGCATGGAAGCTGACGAAGCGAGCGTCCGGACCCTCGCGGAACTCGGTGGCGATCACGCGGACCGAACCGGGGAGGTGACCTTTCACCGCTTCCCAATATTCGTCGCTGGCCAGGTTCAGCACCGTGGTCGCGCCGATCGCCTCGACTTCCTCGACCAGGGCGGCGGCGATGCGGCCGCCCCACCAGTCGGTCAACCGGGCGCGGCGGGGCGCCCAGCGCGTGCCCATCTCCAGCCGGTACGGGCGGATCGCGTCGAGTGGACGGAGCAGGCCGTAGAGCCCCGACAGGATGCGCACCCGGTCCTGCGCCCGGGCAAGCGCTCGCTCGTCGAGCGTATGCGCGTCGAGGCCTTGATAGACATCACCCGCGAACGCGAACAACGCGGCCCGCTCGGGCGCGGTCGCGAAGCCGCGATACCGGTCGACGTTCAAGGCGGCGAGCGCGGGCGAGATGCGCATCAGCTCGGACAGGCGCTTGCGCGACAGCCGTGCGCACGCCCTGGCCAGCGTGTCCGCCTCCGCCGCGAACCGCGGGGTGGTCATCACGTGCGCCGGAGGGGACCGGTCGAAGTCGAGCGACTTGGCGGGGGATAGGACGGCGATCATGGATGCACCTGCGGTAGCCGCGCCGGCCCGCGCGTTCAATCAGGGTTCAGTGGACGAGTGGCATCGCCGCGTCTCGCTTGAACGGAACGCCCCGTCCCGGTACGGGTTCGAGCGTGGTGAAAGGCGAATGCCGCCATGATGGAGAGCCCAATGAACACCGTTTCCCGCGCCCTGCTGTCGGCGCTGCTCATGACCGGCGTCGCCGGTGGCGCGATCGTCGCGGCTCCCGCGGCCGCCCAGAAGAAAAAGGAAGACAAGGGCCTGAAGCTCAGCCCCGCGGCGCTTAAGGCGGCGCAGGCCGCCCAGACCGCGATCCGCGCGGGCGACGTCGCGACCGGCGAGCCGGCGCTGGCACAGCTCGACGCGGCCGTGAAGACCGATCAGGATCGCTATTTCGCCGCCGCGCTCCGTCTCGAGCTCGAGCAGGCGCGTATCCGCGCCGCGCGTCAGGGCAACCCGAACGCCCCCGTCGACCAGAGCCGCCTCGCTGCTCCGCTCGACGTCCTGCTCGCCAGCCCGCTGACCGAGCCGGCGCAAAAGGCGCAGTTCGCCTATATCCGCGGGCAGCTCGCCTATGATGCCAAGCAGTATCCGCAGACGCTGCAATATTGGCAGCAGGCCAAGCAGCTCGGCTATGTCGATCCCAATCTCGACATGAACATCATGCGCGTGAAGGAGCAGTCGGGCGACACGCAGGGCGCGCTGGCCGACCTGAACGCCGAGATCCAGCGCGCCACCGCCGCGGGCCAGAAGCCCAAGGAGGAACTGTACCGGTACAGCATGGCCCGCAGCATCAAGCAGCCGGGCCAGGCCGTTCCGTCGATGCAGCGGCTGCTCGCGGCCTATCCGTCCAAGAAGAACTGGCGTGACGTCGCCGTGCTCTACGGCCTGCAGCAGGGGTCGATCGCGACGCTCGACAAGCAGCAGAAGCTCGACCTGTTCCGCCTGATGCACCAGACCCGGTCGCTGGCCGACGAGTTCGACTACCGCGAATATGCCCAGGACGCGTCCGACCGCGGTCTGCCCGAGGAAGCCAAGCGCATCCTGACCGAGGGGATCGCGGCGGGCAAGATCCCGGCGTCCGGCGCGAACTACAAGGCCATGATGACCGAGATCAACAAGGCGATCGCGAACGAGAGCCCGCTCGGCCCGCTCGAGACCCGGGCCAAGTCCGCGGGCGACGGCAAGCTCGCCGCCCAGACGGCGGAGGCCTATCTCAGCCAGAACAACAACGCCAAGGCGGCGGACCTCTACCGCGTCGCCCTGCAAAAGGGCGGGGTGAACGCCGACGAGGTGAACACCCGCCTCGGCATCGCGCTGGCCCGCCAGGGCGACAAGGAGGGCGCCCGCGCCGCCTTCGCGGCGGTCAAGGGCGCACCGCGCGCCGACCTGGCGCAGCTCTGGATCACGTCGCTGGACACGACCGTCACGGCCTGATCCGGGTCACCGCTTAAAAAAAGGAACGGGCGGTCGAGAGGCCGCCCGTTTTCTATTCCACCCGGATCGGTATCCCGGACTCCTGCTTCGCCGTGCGGATCGTCAGGGAGGTCCGGACGCTGGCGACGTTGGGTGCCGGGGTCAAATGGGTCGTCAATATCTCCTGGAATGCCCGCAGGTCGGGGGCGACGATCTTCAGGATGAAATCGATCTCGCCGTTGAGCATGTGGCACTCGCGCACTTCCGGAATTTCCGCGATATGCGCCTCGAACGCCGCAAGGTCCTGCTCGGCCTGGCTCTTCAGGCTGACCATCGCGAACACCGAGATCGGATATCCCAGACGCGTGCCGTCGAGCTGCGCGTGATATCCCTTGATCGCGCCGGCTTCCTCCAATGCCCGCACACGCCTCAGGCAGGGCGGGGCGGTTAGGCCGACGCGCTCGGCCAGGTCGACGTTCGTCATGCGTCCGTCCGCCTGCAACAACGCCAGGATCTGTCGGTCGATACGATCCACTGAAACCTTCATCCTCTATCGCGACCGGAACCGGTCGACCTAAGCTTCTGAAACGTAACAAACGTGCGTGCAAGCGCAATTGTCCCACTATGCGACGTGCCATAACGGACTCTTTGACGCGCGGAATCGGCCGGTTAAGGAATCGTTGACGGGCGAACTTCACTGCCCTCGCGGGGTTTCCGACATTGCGCTTCGACGACAGTCTCAAGACGGTGCTCAGTTCGGACATGGCGACCGGTCATGGCGCTCAATCGGCGTGGCGGCAGCTCGTCGACCTGGCCGGGCGCGGACGCGTCGCGACCGACGAGCCCGTGCTCGCGCGCTTGCGGATGCTGCGCCAGGCGGTGCCGGC
>VYKR01000102.1_pt1 | contig 18230 bp, 15 predicted proteins | sample 5109561 | NCBI WGS metagenome assembly VYKR01 (sample SAMN12291799, study PRJNA351875) | freshwater metagenome | isolation source: freshwater lake | place: USA: Michigan, Ford Lake | collected 2015-08-15
GCGGCGCGCGCGGCGGGCGAGGCGCTCGCCCCGCTCGCGGGCGTGCCGCTGGGCATCAAGGACCTGTTCTGCACGAAGGGTGTCCCGACCACGGCGGCGAGCCACATCCTGGAGGGCTTCACGCCGCCTTACGAGTCCAGCGTCACCCAGAACCTCTGGAATGCCGGCGCGGGGATGCTCGGCAAATTGAACATGGACCAGTTCGCGATGGGTTCGTCGAACGAGACCAGCGCGTTCGGGAACGTGCTGTCGCCCTGGCGCCGGTCGGACGGCGGCAACGCCCCGCTCGCGCCGGGCGGATCGTCGGGCGGGTCGTCGACGGCCGTGTCGGCGCGGCTCTGCCCGGGCGCTACGGGCACCGACACGGGCGGCTCGATCCGTCAGCCCGCCGCGTTCACCGGGATCGCGGGGATCAAGCCGACGTACGGCCGCTGCTCGCGCTGGGGGACGATCGCGTTCGCCTCTTCGCTCGACCAGGCGGGGCCGATGGCGCGCGACGTTCGCGACTGCGCTATCCTGCTCGAGGCGATGAGCGGCTTCGACGCCAAGGACGCGACCTCGCTCCAGCTCGACGTGCCGCGCTGGGAACAGCGGCTGTCCGGCAGCATGCACGGCGTTCGCGTGGGTATCCCGAAGGAATACCGCGTCGATGACATGCCCGAGGAGATCGACGCATTGTGGCGGGCGGGGATCGACTGGCTGCGCGACGCGGGCGCGGAGATCGTCGAGGTCTCGCTCCCGCATACGAAATACGCGCTGCCGGCTTATTACATCATCGCGCCCGCAGAAGCGTCATCCAACCTCGCGCGCTATGACGGCGTGCGTTACGGCCTGCGCGACCTGCCCGAGGGGGCGGGGCTCCAGGACATGTACGCCGCGACGCGCGCCGACGGGTTCGGGGCGGAGGTGAAGCGGCGGATCATGATCGGCACCTATGTGCTGTCGGCGGGCTTCTACGATGCCTATTATACCCAGGCGCAGAAGGTCCGGGCGCTGATCGCGCGCGATTTCGACCGGGCGTTCGAGCGGTGCGACGTGCTCCTGACCCCGACCGCGCCGTCGGCGGCGTTCGCGCTGGGCGAGAAGTCGGCCGATCCGATCGCGATGTACCTGAACGACGTCTTCACCGTGCCCTCGTCGCTCGCGGGACTGCCCGCGATGTCGGTGCCGGGCGGGTTGGACAAGCAGGGCCTGCCGCTCGGCCTCCAGATCATCGGCCGCGCACTCGACGAGCAGGGCGTGCTGAACGCCGGGCTGGCACTGGAGGAAAGGGCCGGGTTCACGGCGCGGCCGGAGGCATGGTGGTAAGATGAGCGACTATCGCATCCAGGGCGACACCGGCGAATGGGAGGTCGTGATCGGGCTGGAGGTCCACGCCCAGGTCACCTCCAACGCCAAGCTGTTCTCCGGCGCGGCGACCGCGTTCGGGGCGGAGCCGAACACGCAGGTGTCGCTGGTCGACGCGGCGATGCCCGGCATGCTGCCCGTGCCCAACCGCGAGTGCATCCGCCAGGCGGTGCGCACCGGCATGGCGCTCGACGCGCAGATCAATCGCTGGTCGCGGTTCGACCGCAAGAACTATTTCTACGCCGACCTGCCGCAGGGTTATCAGATCAGCCAGCTCTACCACCCGCTCGTCGGCGAGGGCGCGATCGAGGTCGCGCTCGACGAGCGCGACCCGGACGGCGCGACCAAGCGGATCGGCGTGGAGCGCATCCATGTCGAGCAGGACGCGGGCAAGCTGATGCACGATCAGCATCCGACCCGCTCCTATGTCGACCTGAACCGGTCGGGCGTCGCGCTGATGGAGATCGTATCGCGGCCCGACATGGCGTCGCCGGCCGAGGCGGGGGCGTATCTCCGCAAGCTGCGCGCGATCCTGCGCTATGTCGGGTCGTGCGACGGGAACATGGAGGAGGGCTCGATGCGCGCCGACGTGAACGTCTCGGTGCGCAAGCCCGGCGCCGAGCTCGGCACACGGACCGAGACCAAGAACGTCAACTCGGTCCGCTTCGTCATGGCAACCGTCGAGTTCGAGGCGCGGCGGCAGGTCGAGCTGCTGGAGGAGGGCGGCACGGTCGTCCAGGAGACGCGGCTGTTCGATCCCGATCGCGGCGTGACGCGGCCGATGCGGTCCAAGGAGGACGCGCACGATTATCGGTATTTCCCCGATCCCGACCTGCTCCCGCTCGAGCTGGACGAGGCGTTCCTCGACGAGTGCCGCGCCTCGTTGCCGGAGCTGCCCGATGCCAAGCGACGGCGGTACGAGGCGCTGGGAGTGCCCGCGTACAACGCGAACGTGCTGACCGCCGAGGTCGAGACGGCGCGCTGGTTCGACCCGCTGCTCGACGCGGGCGCGGAGCCCAAGGCGGCGGCGAACTGGGTCGGGAGCGAGCTGTTCGGCGCGCTCAACCGGCTTGGCCGCGATATCGGCGACAGCCCCGTCTCGCCGACCCAGGCCGCCGAGCTGCTGGGGCTCGTCGCCGACGGAACGCTGTCGGGCAGCCTGGCCAAGCAGGTTTTCGAGGTGATGCTCGAGACCGGGCAGGACGCGGGCGCGGTCGTCGAGGAGCGCGGGCTGCGCCAGGTTACCGACACCGGCGCGATCGAAGCGGCGATCGCCGCGATCATGGCCGCGAACGCCGACAAGGTGGCGGATTACCGGGGCGGCAAGGACAAGCTGTTCGGCTTCTTCGTCGGCCAGACGATGAAGGCAATGGGCGGCAAGGCCAATCCGGGCGTGGTCAACGAGCTACTGAAAAAGGCGCTGGGCTGAACCGGCCGAACACCGGCGAGCCAAAATCGGCTTGCGGGCCGTTTCCGACGAGCTAATCTCCCCCATCCGGCCGTCGGGGGCGGCCGTACGATGGGGGGATGAATGACGAAGATGAAGTGGGTCGCCCTAGCGGCGGCGACGATCGTGGCCGCGCCTGCGGTCGGGGCGCAGACCGTGCCGGGCGGAAGCCCGGTGGACAGTTCCTCGCCGTTCGGGCCGGCGGTGCTGCCGGCCGACGCGAGCGCGCAGGTGGCGATGCCCGAGCTGGCCTTCACCCCGACGCCCGAGAACATCGAGAATTACGACAAATACTACGTGTTCCACCGCGACGGGGCCGATCTCGCGGGCGCCTATGCCGACATCCGCGAGTGCGACGGCTATGCGAGCGGGCTCCGGAGCGGCATCGGTTACATGCAGCCGGCCTATCCCTATGCCGGGACGATGGCGGGCGCGGTGGGCGGCGCGGTCGGCAACGCGCTCGCCGCCGCGATCTTCGGCTCGGCGGAGAAGCGGCGGCTGCGGCGCGTGAACATGCGGACCTGCATGAACTTCAAGGGCTATGCCCGGTACGGCCTTTCGAAGGACCGCTGGAAGGTGTTCAATTTCGAGGAAGGGTTTTCCGGCGTTCCTCAGGAGGAGCGGGAGCGACTGCTCCGTCAGCAGGCGATGGTGGCGTCGTCCGCGACCCGCCCCACGGGCGAGGATCTGGGGCTGTGAGGCGCCTCCTGCTCGCCGCCGCCGCGACCCGCGCCGCGATCTCCTCGGCCGCGGTCGCTAAGGATCCCGAGTTCGTGAAGGCGTCGGCGGTGGCCGACAAGCCGAGCGCCACGCTCGATCCGATGCGCGCGCACATCCTGCTCCGGTCGCCGACGCAGACGTCGCTGTACTTCATGAAGATGCCGAGCGCCGAGGACCAGGTCGTGTATGACGGGATGCGCGCGGAAGCGCTCGCGGACGCCCGCCGGAGCTACGCGAAGAAGCTGGCGAACTACGAACGCGACCGGGCGAGCGCGACACAGGCCAGGACACGGCCGCCCGAGCGTCCGGTCGAGCCGACCGAGGCGAATTTCGAGTTCACGCCGTTCGAACTGCTGACGACGGTGCCGATCGGGCCGACCAACCGGTTCGCCAAGGGACCGGGCGGGGCGTCCACCTATCTGCACGCGGTTACGCCCGGACGCTACAGGGTTTATGGTCCGATCGCGATGGGGGCTAACAACGCCGTCATCGGCTCGTGCTACTGCATGGGCAGCGTCGCTTTCGAGGCAAAGGCGGGCGAGATCGTCGACATCAGCGCTCTGGGCGGGATGGAGCCGCCGACGATGGCCGGGACGACCATGCTCGCGCCGGAAGGCAAACCGGTGGTCGCCGCGCCGGCGGTCGACCCTCGCCTGGCCGGTGCGACGATACGGACCGCACTCTTCACTCCCGTGGGCAAGCTGCCCAATCATTACGGCATCGCGATCACGCGCATGCCGGCGATGCCTGGGGTTATGCGGTACGATCGGGACCGGATCGTCGACCTGACCGGCGGCCGCTAGCCAGGGCTATTGCTGGGTCAAGTCCTGGTTCTTGACCACGCCGCCGTCGCCGCTGACGCCCGAATACTCGCCGGGGGCGGTCATCGGCTGGGGTTCGGTTCCGCCCTCGCCGCGGGCGACGGCGTCGGCGCGGGCCTGGACGACCTGTTCGATGTCGGAACGCTCGTCGTCCCGGCCTTCCGGCTCGGGACCGGCATGGGGGTTCGTCTCGGTCATGTGATCTCCTGATCTAGCGGCTGGTGCCGGCGAGGCCGCCGGTGCTGGCGGTCATGCCGTCGGTCGAGCCGATATCGCTCGTGTCGCCCGCGTCGCGGTGGCCGACGATGCTCGACGCGGCAGAGACAAGCGGGGCATCGCCGCCGGGCACGGCCGCACCTCCATCCTCGTCAGGATCGCCGAACGGGTTCATGTCGCCCGGATCGGGTTCGGCGCCGGGCATCGTCTCGCCCGGATCGCCGCCGACCTGGGCGGTGCCCTCGCCGGAGCCGGCCCCTACGCCCCCATCCGCATCGGCGTCGGCGAACAGGTCGGGGCTGGTGTCGTCGGTCGTGATCATCGCGTGCTCCTCAAATCTCGGGCGGCTGCATGGTGCCCGGGTCGCCCGCGGGCATGCCGGGGGAGGGCTGGTCGAAATCGGGCGCGGGCGGGTTGAACTCGGGCGCGGGACCGCCGGGCTGGACGGGCTCGGGCATCGGCGTCTCGGGCGGGGGCTGGGTGGCCATGATCGGATACTCCTTCACATGGCTCAACGCGCGCCGGTGGTGCTGGTTGCCTATGCGGGCGCTTGCCGAGCGGGTGAACGTTGGTATAGGGCCGCGCGCTACGGCGGGTCCATTCTGTGCGGGCGTGGCGGAACTGGTAGACGCAGCAGGTTTAGGTCCTGCCATCGCAAGATGTGGGGGTTCGAGTCCCTTCGCCCGCACCAGTCTCCGCCTTGCGCAAGCCGGCGCGGTCGCCACCGAACGATTTCACGATCAGCTAGAAGGCGCGAAATGCAGACTGTCGAGACGTTGAACGAGGGCCTCCGCCGCGCCTATCGCCTGACCATCACGGCGGGCGACATCGACGCCCGCGTCGACGCCGAGCTGAAGCGCATGGCGCCGCAGATGAAAATGCCCGGCTTCCGCCCCGGCAAGGTGCCCGCCAATCTCGTCCGCAAGATGCACGGCCCCGCGCTGATGCAGGACGCGCTCAACAGCTCGATCCAGCAGGGCGTCCAGTCGCTGCTCGCCGAGAAACAGCTGCGCCCGGCGATGCAGCCCTCGGTCGAGCTGGCCGAAGGCTTCGCGCCCGGCGGCGACGCCGAGGTCACCGTCTCGCTCGAGGTGCTGCCCCAGGTGCCCGCCCCCGCGATCGACGGGCTCAAGCTGGAGCGGCTGACGGTGGCCGTCCCGGACGAGGCGATCGACGCGCAGCTGCGCAAGTTCGCCGACGGGCAGAAGAGGTGGGACGACGCGGGCGACAAGGCGGCCGAGCAGGGCGACCTCGTCACCGTCGATTTCGTCGGCAAGACCGCCGACGGCGTCGCGTTCGAGGGCGGCACGGGCACCGACATGGGCGTGGAGATCGGCGCGGGCCGCCTGATCCCCGGTTTCGAGGACCAGGTGGTCGGCGCCAAGGCGGGCGAGGAGCGGCAGATCGCCGTCACGTTCCCGGCCGACTATCCGGCCAAGGAACTGGCGGGCAAGGACGCGACCTTCGATCTCGTCATCAAGTCGGTGAAGGTCGCGGGCGAGAGCGCGATCGACGAGGATCTGGCCAAGAACCTGGGTCTCGAGAGCCTCGACCAGTTGCGCGATCTCGTGCGCTCGCAAGTCGAGCAGGAGCATAACGGCCTGACGCGCACGCACATGAAGCGCAAGCTGCTCGACCAGCTGGCCGAGGGGCATGATTTCGAGGTGCCGCCGTCGATGGTGGAGGCCGAGTTCGACCAGATCTGGCGCCAGCTGGAGCATGAGACCACGCACGAGGCCAACCCGGACGCCGCCCGCGCGGAGATGGAGTCCGAGCGCGAGGATTACCGCCGCATCGCCGAGCGCCGCGTGCGCCTGGGGCTGTTGCTGTCGGAGATCGGTCAGGCCAACGGCGTCGAGATCTCGCAGCAGGAGATGAATCGCCTGATCGCGCAGGCTGCGCAGCAATATCCGGCCGAGCAGCGCCAGCAGTTCGTCCAGTATGTCCAGCAGGAGCCGATGGCGGCCGCGCAGCTCCGTGCGCCGCTTTACGAGGACAAGGTCGTCGATTTCCTGTTCGAGCGCGCCGAGATCACCGAGCGCGAAGCGACCCGCGAGGAGCTGGAGGCGGCGATCGAGAGCGAGGACGGCTTTTCGACCGGCACGCACCTACACAGCCACGACGAGGAAGGGCATGTCCACGGACCCGATTGCGGCCATGACCATGCGCCCGATCAGGTCGGCGGCGAGGACCACGGCGCCGAGATCGTGAGCTCCTACGAGGAAGCCGCGCCCGAGCAGCCTGTCGCCCCGGCCAAGAAGCCGCGTGCCAAGAAGGGCGCGCCGCTATCGGCCGAGACCCAAATCCTGGAGTCGAGCCCGGTCGCGGCCGAGACGGCGGAGGGCACGACCGCCGAGGACGCGCCGGTGCCCGCCGCCAAGAAGCCGCGCGCGCCGCGCAAGCCGAAGGTCGTGGAAGCTTAACCTCTCTCCGTCATGCCGGACTCGTTCCGGCATCCATCGTCGACCGTTCTCGGCCAGCCGCAGGTCCGAACAACCATGGACCCCGGAACAAGTCCGGGGTGACGGATCGGGAAGGATGACGATGACCCAGCCCCGCATCGCCGTCCTCCTGCCCTGCTATAACGAGGAGGCCGCGATCGCGCAGACGATCGCCGGCTTCCGCGCCGCCCTGCCGGCCGCGACCGTGTACGTGTACGACAATAACAGCCGCGACCGGACGATCGAGGTCGCGCGCGCGGCGGGCGCGGTGGTGCGGTGCGAGCGCATCCAGGGCAAGGGCGCGGTGGTGCGGCGCATGTTCGCCGACATCGACGCCGATATCTATGTCATGGCCGACGGCGACGCGACCTATGACGCCGCCTCCGCCCCCAGGCTGGTAGCCCACCTGCTGGAGGAGCAGCTCGACATGATCGTCGGCGCGCGGGTCCACGAGGCGGCCGAGGCGTATCGGCGCGGGCACCGGTTCGGCAACGCCCTGCTGACCGGAATGCTCGCGCGGCTGTTCGGGCGCAGCTTCACCGACATCCTGTCGGGTTACCGCGTCTTCTCGCGCCGGTTCGTGAAGAGCTTCCCTTCGTTGTCGGCCGGGTTCGAGATCGAGACGGAGATCTCCGTCCACGCGCTCGAGCTCAAGATGCCCTGCGCGGAGATCGAGACGCCCTATTTCGCGAGGCCGGAAGGGTCCGAGTCGAAGCTGAGCACGTACAGCGACGGGTGGCGCATTCTGTCGACGATCGCGACGCTTTACCGCATCGAGCGGCCGTTATGGTTCTTCGGCGTGTTCGCGGCACTGCTGATGGCGGGGGCGATCGTGCTCGCAGTCCCGCTCGGCGTCACCTATGCCGAGACCGGGCTGGTGCCGCGCTTTCCGACCGCGATCCTGGTGACCGGCCTGACGATCCTCGCCGCGCTCAATCTGTTCGCGGGGCTGATCCTCGACACCGTGGTGCGCGGGCGGCGCGAGGTGCGGCGCCTGGCCTATCTGACCCATCCCGCTCCCGGCGGGGCGACCTCGCTGGTGCTCGGCCACGGGGCTTGAACTACCCGGACGCGTACGCGATGTATGCGGCTTCCCCGACATCAGAGAGTTCCCCCATGCACAATCCGTTCGAGTCCGGCGATTTCGCGAGCCCGCTCAACGCGGCCGGTCTCGGCCTTCGGCAGACCCAGGCCGGGCTCGTCCCGATCGTCATCGAGCAGTCGAACCGCGGCGAGCGTTCGTTCGATATCTTCTCGCGCCTGCTGCGCGAGCGGATCGTGTTCGTGACGGGCGGGGTCGAGGACGGCATGGCCTCGCTCATCACTGCCCAGCTGCTGTTCCTCGAGTCGGAAAATCCGAAGAAGGACATCTTCATGTACATCAACTCGCCGGGCGGCGTGGTGACGGCTGGCATGGCGATCCACGACACGATGCAGTACATCCGCCCTCGTGTCGGCACGGTGTGCATCGGTCAGGCCGCGTCGATGGGCTCGTTCCTTCTGGCGTCGGGCGAGAAGGGGATGCGCGTGGCGCTGACCAACTCGCGGATCATGATTCACCAGCCGAGCGGTGGTGCCCAGGGCATGGCGTCCGACATCGAGATCCAGGCGCGCGAGATACTGCGCATCCGGGCGCGGATGAACGAGCTCTACGCGCTCTACACCGGCCAGCCGATCGAGGAGATCGAGCGTCGCATGGACCGCGACACGTTCCTGCAGGCCGACGAGGCCAAGGCGTTCGGGCTGATCGACGAGGTGTTCGACAAGCGTCCCCAGCCGACCGAGGACGCGGGCACCACTTCCTGAGCCGGACCGTGCGGCCCCGGCGGCGTATTTCGTTTGTGTGGCGGGGGAGGAGCGTTACATTGCCCTCCCCGATTGTGAAGCGCGCCTTCGCGGGCACGCCAGAGGTGATTGAATGACCAAGCTGAGCGGTGGCGACTCGAAGAGCACCCTCTATTGCTCCTTCTGCGGCAAGTCGCAGCACGAGGTGCGCAAGCTGATCGCGGGGCCGACCGTGTTCATCTGCGACGAGTGCGTGGAGCTGTGCAACGACATCATTCGCGAGGAGACCAAGTCGTCGCTGGTGTCCAAGAAGGACGGCGGCGTGCCCACCCCGCAGGAAATTTGCGACGTCCTGGACGACTACGTCATCGGCCAGAAGCGCGCCAAGCGCGTGCTGTCGGTGGCGGTCCACAACCATTACAAGCGCCTCAACCACGGCCAGAAGGGCGCGGATGTCGAGCTGTCCAAGTCCAACATCTTGCTCGTCGGGCCGACCGGCTGCGGCAAGACGCTGCTCGCCCAGACGCTGGCGCGCATCCTCGACGTGCCGTTCACCATGGCCGACGCGACGACGCTGACCGAGGCGGGCTATGTCGGCGAGGATGTCGAGAACATCATCCTCAAGCTGCTCCAGGCGAGCGATTACAATGTCGAGCGGGCGCAGCGCGGGATCGTCTATATCGACGAGATCGACAAGATCAGCCGCAAGGCCGAAAACCCGTCCATCACGCGCGACGTGTCGGGCGAGGGCGTGCAGCAGGCGCTCCTGAAGCTGATGGAGGGCACCACCGCCTCCGTGCCGCCGCAGGGCGGGCGCAAGCATCCGCAGCAGGAGTTCCTTCAGGTCGACACGACCAACATCCTGTTCATCTGCGGCGGCGCGTTTTCCGGTCTCGAGAAGATCATCGGCGACCGGTTGCAGGGCAAGTCGATCGGCTTCGGCGCCTATGTCGCCTCGCCGGAGGAGAAGCGCACGGGCGAGGTGCTGCGTTCGACCGAGCCGGAGGATCTGCTCAAGTTCGGGCTGATCCCCGAGTTCGTCGGCCGCCTGCCGGTGATCGCGACGTTGGAGGACCTGGACGTCGACGCGCTGGTCAAGATCCTGACCCAGCCCAAGAACGCCCTGGTCAAGCAGTATCAGAAGCTGTTCGAGATGGAGGACGTGGAGCTCGGCTTCACCGACGACGCGCTGGTCACGGTCGCCAAGAAGGGCATCGAGCGCAAGACGGGCGCGCGCGGCCTGCGCTCGATCCTCGAGTCGATCCTGCTCGACACGATGTTCGATCTGCCAGGCATGAACGGCGTCGACGAGGTGATGATCGACAAGGACGTGATCGAGGGCCGCAAGGAACCGATCCGCGTCTATGCCGAGAAGAAGAAGACCGGCGACGCGGCGTGATCGCCGGGGCCGCGCCGGCTAGGGCATGCCGGTGCGGCTGATCGGCGCGCCGGCCTGGTCGGTCGCGTTTCCGGCGGCGGGCATCCTGGCGGTGCTGGGCGGGCTGGCGACGTTCGGAACGGTCGGGATCGCCGCCGCCGTGATCATCCTGGTTGGGGCCGTGATCGCGGCCGTGCACCATGCCGAGGTCGTGGCGCACCGCGTGGGCGAGCCGTTCGGCACGCTGACCCTGGCGATCGCGGTCACGGTGATCGAGGTGTCGCTGATCGTTTCGCTGATGCTGTCGGGGTCGGGCGACACGGCCACCCTGGCGCGCGACACCGTGTTCGCCGCGATCATGATCCTCCTCAACTTCATGATCGGGCTATGCCTGCTGGTGGGCGGCCTGCGTCACCGCGAGCAGCGCTTCACGCTCAAGGGCGTCAGCGCCGCGCTGACCGTGCTGGCCGCGCTAGCGGTGCTGGCGCTGGTGCTGCCCAACTATACCGAGAGCGTGGCCGGGCCGGTCTATTCGCCCTCGCAGCTCGCTTTCGTAGCGGTCGTGTCGGTCGTGCTCTACGGCGTGTTCGTGCTGGTTCAGACCGTCCGGCACCGCGACTACTTCCTGCCGCCCGGCGGGCCGCTGCCCGCCGACGCGCATGCGCCGCCGCCGGATACGCGCGCGGCCTGGACGTCGTTCGCGGTCCTGCTCGCCGCGCTGGTCGGCGTCGTGTTCCTCGCCAAGTCGCTCGCGGGCACGGTCGAGTCGGCGGTGCGCGGGGCCGGGCTGCCGCTGGCGACAGTCGGGGTGATCATCGCCGCGCTGGTGCTGGCACCCGAGAGCCTAGCCGCCTACAACGCTGCCCGGCGCGACCGTCTGCAGACGAGCCTCAATCTCGCGCTCGGCTCCGCGCTCGCCACCATCGGCCTGACGATCCCGAGCGTGGCGGTGCTTTCGCTCGTGCTCGACCTGCCGCTGTCGCTCGGCATCGATGCAAAGGGGATGACCCTGCTCGCGCTGTCGTTGTTCGTGACGACGCTGTCGCTCGGCACCGGGCGGACCACGGTGCTCGGCGGGGCGGTGCACCTCGTCATCTTCGCGACGTACCTGTTCACGACGGTGGTGCCGTAAGCGGGAACTCCGGCCGGCGTCGCTTTCGCGGCGACGGGGAGAGGCTCGGCAGATCCAGCGGCTGCTAGGGCCGGCCCCGCATCGCCTCCAGCGCCGCCGACCGACGCAGGATGCGGGCATGCGGATCGACCACGACATGCGCGCCCTCCGGCACGGCGAGGCTGCCGCGCCCGCCGGCTATGGCGACCCGCTCGATCCGGTCGCCGACCTGTACCTCCACCGGCATGGGAAAGGAGCCGCCGCCCGGTACGCGCCATTCGAGCGACAGGGTCCCGCCCTCGCGTCGCTCCACGAGTTCCGGCAGCTTCGCTTGGCGCAGATACACGTCGAAGAACCAGCCCAGATCGCGTCCGGCCACCTCGCGCACGATGCCCTCGAACTCGCGCGTGGTGCCATAGCGGGGGCGGAAGTTGCCCGGTTTCGGATCGGGGCGGCCATAGACGAGCCGCCGGGTCGCCTCGAAGAACGCCCGGTCGCCGATCAGCCCGCGCAGCGTGTGGAGCATCCAGGACGCCTTGAAGTAGATGTCGCTGCCCGGCCCGCCCTTGGCCGTCTCGTACACCTCCTCCGACGTCCGGACGCGTCCGCTGACGATCGGCGCGTCGTTCAGCACGCGCTGGCGCTGGAGGTCCATCATCGCGGCGTAACGCGCCTCACCCTCGCGCCAGCGGCCGTAGAGCGGCTGCATGTAGGTCGCGAACCCCTCGTGGAGCCAGAAATCGTCCCAGTCGGCGGCGGTCAGCTGGTTGGCGAACCACTCATGCGCCAGCTCGTGATGGAACAGCCAGTCGAAGCCCTCGACCGCCTTTTTGTATTCGTTGCCATAGGCGTTGATCGTCTGGTGCTCCATGCCGAGATGCGGCGTCTCGACCACGCCGAGCTTCTCGTCGGCGAAGGGGTAGGGGCCGATCACCGCCTCGAAGAAGTCGAGCGTCGGCGCGAATTCGGCGAAGAGGCCTTTAGCCTGTGCACGCCGAGCGGGCAGGTGCCAGAAGTGCAGCGGGACCGTGTTGCCGTAGCGGCTGGAGTACGAGGCGCTCAGCTCCTCATAGGGTCCGACATTGAGCGCGATCCCGTAAGTGTTCGGGTTCCGGACCCGCCAGTTCCAGCGCGTCCGCCCGTCTGGCAGCCGGTCGACGCCGAGCAGCTTGCCGTTCGAGGGCGCCTTGAGCCCGGCGGGGACGGTTAGGTGAAGCGTCACCGCCGACGGCTCGGCGGTCGGGAAATCGAGGCAGGGCCAGAACAGGTCGCAGCCATAGCCTTGCGCGGTGGTGGCGAACCAGGTCTCGCCCCCCGCCGCGGTCGACCAGACCACACCGTCATCCCACGGCGCGCGCACCGCGACGTGCGGCGTCCCGCCATATGTGATCCGCGCGGTGAAGCCGCGCCCTGCCGCGATCGGGCGGGGGAGGGCGATCCGCAGCCGTCCGTCCGGGTTCGACCAGCTGCCGGGCGCGAGCGCCGTCCCGTCGATCGTGACGGCGCCGACGGGCAGGTTGCGGTCGAGATCGATCCGGAGTTCGCGTAGCTCCGCGCGCGCGGTGAAGTCGAGCGTCGCCACGCCCGCCAGCGAGCGCGTCGCGGGTAGCAGCTCGATCTGGAGGTCGGCCGCGTCCAGGCGCAGCTTGGCCTGTTCGGGGTCGACGACCCCGCCCGACCGCTTGGTCTGCTCGGTCAGCGGCGGCTCGCCCTTCTTCGGGAGCGTATCGGCGGCCAGGAGCACGAGCGGGAGGAGAAGCGGCGTCATGATGCACCTGTCGCATAGCCGGATGAGCGGCGGAACACGTGATTGATGACCGTCCCGCGACGCCCCATATGCCGTTCACAAGGGCGCCGCACGGCCCCACCCGGAGTGTACATGACCCAGTCCCTTCCCGTTCTTCCCCTTCGCGATATCGTCGTCTTCCCCCACATGATCGTTCCGTTGTTCGTCGGCCGCGACAAGTCGGTCGCGGCACTCGAGGCGGCGATGGCGGCGGACAAGGAGATCTTCCTCGTCGCCCAGCTCGACCCGGGCGAGGACGATCCCAGCCGCGCCGAGCTCCACGATCTGGGCGTCACCGCGACCGTACTCCAGTTGCTGAAGCTTCCCGACGGCACCGTGCGCGTGCTGGTCGAGGGCAAGGCGCGCGCCAGCCTGGACGCGATCGCGGAGGCCGACGGTTTCCTGACTGCCGACATCTCGGCGGTGGAAGACCTCGCGGTCGAGGGGCCGGAAGTGGAGGCGCTGATGCGCTCGGTCGTCTCGCAGTTCGAGAACTACGCCAAGCTCGGCCGCAAGCTGCCCGCCGAGACCGCCGTCCAGCTGGGGGAGATCGATGAGGCCTCGCGTCTCGCCGACGCGGTCGCGGCCAATATCCAGGTCAAGGTGCCTGAGAAGCAACTGCTGCTGGCCGAGGCCGATCCGATGAAGCGGCTGGAGCGCGCCTTTGCCTTGATGGAGGGCGAGCTCGGCGTCCTGCAGGTCGAGAAGAAGATCAAGAGCCGCGTCAAGCGCCAAATGGAGAAGACGCAGCGCGAATATTATCTCAACGAGCAGCTCAAGGCGATCCAGCGCGAGCTGGGCAACAGCGACGACGAGAGCGACGGCGACGAAATCGCCGAGCTGACGCACAAGATCGCGACGCTGAAGCTCAGCAAGGAGGCGCGGACCAAGGCGACCGCCGAGCTCAAGAAGCTCAAGACCATGGCCCCGATGTCGGCCGAGGCGACGGTTGTGCGCAACTATCTCGACGTGCTGCTGGGCCTGCCCTGGGGCAAGAAGTCTAAGATCAAGCGCGATATCGCGGCGGCGCAGGCGGTGCTCGACGAGGACCATTACGCGCTGGAGAAGGTCAAGGATCGGATCGTCGAATATCTCGGCGTCCAGGCGCGCACCAACAAACTTAAAGGTCCGATCCTGTGCCTCGTCGGGCCTCCCGGCGTCGGCAAGACCTCGCTGGGCAAGTCGATCGCCAAGGCTACCGGGCGCGAGTTCATCCGTCAGTCGCTGGGCGGCGTGCGCGACGAGGCCGAGATCCGCGGGCACCGGCGCACCTATATCGGCTCGCTGCCGGGCAAGATCGTCACCAACCTGAAAAAGGCGGGGGCGTCGAACCCGTTGTTCCTGCTCGACGAGATCGACAAGCTCGGCCAGGATTTCCGGGGCGATCCGGCTTCCGCGCTGCTCGAGGTACTCGACCCGGAACAGAATGCCCGGTTCAACGATCATTATCTCGAGATCGATATCGACCTGTCGGACGTAATGTTCGTCTGCACTGCGAACACGCTCAACCTGCCGCAGCCGCTACTCGACCGAATGGAGATCATCCGGCTGGAGGGCTACACGGAGGACGAGAAAGTCGAGATCGCCGAGCGCCATCTCGTCGCCAAGCAGATGGAGGCGCACGGGTTCAAGCCGGGCGAGTTCGAGCTGACCCAGGCCGGCCTGCGGACGCTGATCCAGCAATATACGCGCGAGGCCGGCGTCCGCACATTGGAGCGTGAGATCGCCAAACTGTGCCGCAAGGCGCTGCGCCGCATTCTGGAGGGTAAGGCGACATCGGTCACCGTGACGCCCGACAATCTCCACGAGTTCGCGGGCGTCCAGAAATACCGCCACGGCTTGTCGGAGACCGAGCACCAGATCGGCGCGGTCACCGGCCTTGCCTGGACGGAGGTCGGCGGCGAGCTGCTGACGATCGAGTCGGTGACGGTGCCGGGCAAGGGCGCGGCCAAGATCACGGGCAAGCTGGGCGACGTGATGAAGGAGTCGATCGAGACCGGCTTCAGCTACATCAAGGCGCGCGCGCCGAGCTACGGCATCAAGCCCAGCCTGTTCGCGCGGAAGGACGTCCATATCCATCTGCCCGAGGGCGCGGTGCCGAAGGACGGACCGTCGGCGGGTATCGGCATCGTCACCTCGATCATCTCGACGCTGACCGGGATTCCCGTCCGGCGCGAGGTGGCGATGACGGGCGAAGTGACGCTGCGCGGCCGGGTGCTGCCGATCGGCGGCCTGAAGGAGAAGCTGCTGGCGGCGCTGCGTGGCGGTATCGAGACGGTGCTGATCCCGCAGGAGAACGAGAAGGACCTGGCCGACGTGCCGGCGGCGATCAAGGACGGGCTGAAGATCATCCCCGTCAGCCATGTCGACGAGGTGCTTCGGCTGGCGCTGACCGGTCCGCTCGAGGCGATCGACTGGACGGACGCGGACGAATTGGCGGCCATGCCGCCCGCCGCCATCCCGGCCGTCGGCGGCGAGATGCACCACTAAGGCACATAATGCGCCGTCCCGCCGCCGTTCCCCGCATTTGACGGGCGAGCGGCGGCGGTTTCGTTTGACAGTACCGGCACCCCCCGGCTTATTGGCCGGACGCCGCTGGGGACTCGGGTCCTCGCGCAACCGATACAGCAGGGGGTTTCGAGCATGAACAAGCAGGAGTTGATCGCGGCCGTCGCCGACACCTCCGGCCTGACCAAGGGTGACGCGGTCAAGGCGGTCGAATCGGTGTTCGACGTTATCTCGGGCGCGCTCAAGAAGGGCGACGAGGTCCGGCTGGTCGGTTTCGGTACCTTCACCGTGTCCAAGCGGAAGGCGTCGACGGGCCGCAACCCGCGCACCGGCGAGCCGATGAGCATCAAGGCGTCGACCCAGCCCAAGTTCAAGGCCGGCAAGGGCCTGAAGGACTCGGTCAACTAAGACGCTGGACAGGAATGGAGGCCGCGTTTAGACGCCCGGCCTCCGAACAGGTTTCGGGCGCGTAGCTCAGCGGTAGAGCACACCCTTCACACGGGTGGGGTCACAGGTTCAATCCCTGTCGCGCCCACCATCGATAGCCCGCCGGTCCCGCGACCGGTGGGCTTTTTCTTGTCCGACGCGGACGCCATCGCCCCGCCGGTACGCGGCCGGCGGGGCGCGGAACGGGAGGCCCAGGCCGGGGGCGGCGGGGCTCCGACATAGTTAACGCGCGGCCGAATCAAAGGATTCACGCGGCGTGAGATGGGTCGCGTCGCCCTGTCCCACGATCGCACCGTCACACATCCGTAACGGCCCCGTCACGCCGCCGACGCGGAAAGGACCCGGACCCGTCACCTACCGGGCCTAGGCGGGCCGCGAGATCAAACGGGGGCGGCCCCAAGCGATCCCGGGCAGCCGCCCGCACGCCAACGATCGACCGGGGAGTCACAATCATGGCCAGTCTCAAGCGGATCGACCGCATCCTCCTGGCGAGCGTCGCCTGTCTCGCGCTTGTCTCGTGCGACGGCTCGGACAGCGTCGCGTCGCCGGGCGAGGGGGTCGTGATCGTCCCCGGCACGCCGACGCCGTCGCCCAGCCCGACACCGACCGGCACCCCGACGCCGACCTCCGGCCCGGCCGCGTCCTGCCCGACCGGCACGACCGATGTCGGGGTCATCGCCGCCACCTATCGCAGCTGCCGCCTGCCGTCGTCGATCACCGCGGCGCTGTCGCTCCCGCGCGTTCAGGGCGTCGCCTATGAGCTAAACGGCCGGGTCGATGTCGGCCTCGATATCGGCGGGGCGGGGACCACCCCCGGCGGCCAGGCCGCGACGCTGACCATCGCGCCCGGCGCGGTCGTCTATGCCAACACGACCAACGCCGATAACGACTTCCTGGTCGTCAATCGCGGCTCGCGGCTCATCGCCGAGGGCACGGAGGCGCTGCCGATCATCTTCACCGCCCAGCAGAACCTGGTCGGCACCACGACGGACGACAGCCAGGGCCTGTGGGGCGGGATCATCCTCGCCGGCCGGGCGCCCATCTCCAACTGCTCGGGCTCGGGCGTCGCCGGCGGTACGACGGGCTGCGAGAACATCGTCGAGGGCACCACGACCGCGCTCTACGGCGGCGCGACGCCCACCGACAGCTCGGGCACGATCCGTTATGTCCAGATCCGCTATTCGGGCACGCCGATCAGCCAGGGCAACGAGCTCCAAGGGCTGACCCTCGCGGGGACGGGATCGGGCACGACGGTCGACCGGGTCCAGGTCCACAACAGCTCGGACGACGGGGTCGAGATCTTCGGCGGGCGCACCAACCTGCGCTACCTGGCGATCACCGGCGCCGATGACGATGGCCTGGACACCGATGTGGGCTGGCAGGGCTTCGCGCAGTTCGTGCTCGCGATCCAGCGGCCGAACAATACCACCTCCGACAACTACGCGACGGAGATCGACTCGAACAACGCCGAGGATGCGACGCCGCGCCAGCGTTACAATCTCGCCAACTTCACCTTCGTCTCCACCTCTGGCGCGACCAACGCGGCGATCCGCTTGCGCGGCGGGGCCGACGCGCGCTTCGTCAACGGGCTGGTCCAGGGACCGACGGCGTGCCTGAACATCGTCGCCGGAGCGACCAGCGCGACCGACAAGTCGACGATCAGGCCGGCGAACGCCGCGCTCGACGATCAGGGGCCGCCGATCTTCAACTCGGTGCTGTTCAACTGCGCCAGCCCGTTCGCGGACACGGGGGTGAACGGGATCACCGTGACGGCCGCGGAGCAGCGCGCGGTGTTCACCACGGGCGGGAGCACGAACAACAACGAGGCGGCCGGCGCGTTCCTGACGAACGGCTACCAGCCCTCGGGCGCGGCGACGACCGCCACCGCGTTCAACGCGTCGACGCTCAACCCGGCGGGGACGTCCTTCCTAGTCAACACGAGCTTCGTGGGCGCGGTGAGCGGGGCGGGCGATACCAGCTTCAACGGTTGGACCTGCAACTCGAACCGGGCGACCTTCGCCGCGACCGGCCCGAACTGCGCGGCCGCGCCGACCACCTGACCCATCCCGACGGGCGATCGCGCGCGGTCGCCCGCCTATCTCATCCTCGCGTCGGGGCAGCCATGAAGACCATCACCCTATCCGTCCTGCTGGCGACCACCGCCCTCGCGCCGTCCGCCGCCTGGGGTCAGGCGACCGAGGGCGCGGCGTCGCCGACCAGCAG
>VYKR01000104.1_pt1 | contig 18091 bp, 16 predicted proteins | sample 5109561 | NCBI WGS metagenome assembly VYKR01 (sample SAMN12291799, study PRJNA351875) | freshwater metagenome | isolation source: freshwater lake | place: USA: Michigan, Ford Lake | collected 2015-08-15
CGTAAGAACTTCAGGATTTTGTGTCCAGTAGTTCATTGGTATTGTATTGCTTGAACTCAGGCTCTGTAAGACTTTTAGCCATAGCTAGTATGTTTATACGGGGGAAGTCCAGTCATAACAAAAATTAACACACGAAAACCAGAAGAGCCGTTAAGGATATTTGGCATAGTTTAGATACTCGTTATAAAGAAGTTATTTTAGATGAATTTGTGATTATGCCTAATCATATTCACGGAATAATATTTATTGATAAGTAGGGTCTGCTGAAAAAGTTTTTCCTGGGGGTAGGAGTCAGTAGCCGGTCGTCAGTAGCCGGTCGTTTCAGGCTTTGTTGCCCTTGTTTTTTGTACCAAGCGATGTACTACAAGAAGGATAATGCAAGGTTTTTGAAAGTCCCAATCCTATTTTCTTGCACTAACATCGGACTTTAACAGGTCAAAAGCTTTATTTTAAAAGGGTTTTACCATTATCGGAAATCCCTGACCGAATCTAGGTTCTGAAACCCTTGCTTGACAAGGGAACGCTAACTTTTTTTCTAATAAAAACTCAAATTTCGAGTTTCTGTTAGTTAGCACTCGCTTGAAGGCTTACCCCATAAGAGAGCCAGCGTTGAGAGACTGTAAGATTTTTGCCAGAGTTCCTCCAAGAGCGTTAACCCAGTAGAGATAATTCATGAATTATCTCTACCAGAGGAAAGGCGAAAAATGTTGTTACCTAAAGTGGTTGGTTATTTTAAAATGAATAGTGCTAAACTGATTAATCAATTGCAGAGTACTCAAGGTCAATCGGTTTGGCAAAAGAATTATTATGAACATATTATCCGTGATGAGGTTTCCTTAACGAAAATTAGAGAATATATTGTTAATAATCCTTTAAAATGGCATCAAGATATCGAAAATCAGCAAGTCAAACCTAGTCAGGAGGAAGTTCAGTTTTGGCAAAGCTTCGGTAGAAAGGATTTATAATCACTGTAACAACAATTCCTATCGTAGGGATAATTCCGTAGGGATAATTCCGTAGGGATAATTCCGTAGGGATAATTCATGAATTATCCCTACTCAGGAATGCTTTGTTTAATGCTTGTCGGGGAGAGAAATCTTCCGTCTTCATACCTTTATCCCTATTCCTACCCATCCCGATTTTTGAGGCTATTTTTTTCTCTCTTATCTTGGCTCAAAAACCCTATATATATGGGCGCACGGATTCCCATTATACATAAAGTTTAAAGCAAGTCTCGCCATTTGTCAAGGGTTTTGAGAAAAAAAATCGAGCCGATTTGATAAGAGGGAACAGGTATTGGGCTGGAATTGGCGAGGATAGCCCCAAACCAGTGGTAAATAGCCATGATCAGTCAATCTCAATTTTTCTGGGGAACTTTGAGAGTAGCTAAGGAAAAGAGATTAATTTAGCCACAGTGTCCACGGTTTGCTGGCGACAGGTGCGACCATCGGCTAGGGTTCTTTCACCGTCCATATAACCCATAACCCCGTTATGATGGGTAGGTCCCAGGGAGATAATCTTGATAATGCCGAGACGACGAGCTTGATTCCAGTAGGAAAGCCAAGCGATCGGCCAGCGTTCGGGAAAAATCGTCCGACCGATCGGTTCTACCGTATCCCGTTCACCGACTAAATGATAGAACCGATCCAACTGCAAAAAACCGACATTGCCGCTAAAAACCCCCCCTAGAGAAATCATTTCGATGGGTACTTTCAAGAATTTTTTGAGATAGATAATTGCACCCAAGGAAACCTGAGCGCCGCCACTATAACCGATAAAAGTAATTGGTATCTTACTGGCCAAGGGATAATCATTGTGTAGTAATGCCTCAAGAATCACTCCCGCCGAACCCTGATTAAAAATTGGTCCGTAGCGATCATCGGCCGAAACCACGATCTTAAATAAATTCCGCAGATTGATTAAAGCCATTACACCGTTATGCCCTTTCTGACCGTTTGTTTCCACCCATTGCCAGAAACCGGCTAGAGGGCGCTCGGAATCGGTTAAGGCGCGATTAGTGGTGGAATAGGGCATAATATTGCCAACGATCCGCACTTGCGCCGGTAAAATCCCGTATAGTTCGGCCAGAAAATTTTGGGCGTAGGGTTTCAAGCGAGTGGACTCCTGACAGATGCCGTCGAGATAGACGATATAACGCTGCACTTGGTGTTGGGGTGGTGCTAGTTGCTGCCAGGGTTCCTCGGCATAGACGCGACTGGGACTGTACCAACCGGCCCACCAACCCAGGGCCTCTAGAGGCGAGGTCAGTGCTTCTAGAAATAAACCCAGGAACAGTAATAATAGACTAGATCCGATCAGATCGAAGGTCAGTCGCACGGCATCATCAAGGGCAAAAAATCCTTCCTGTAGCCAAGTTTTGGCGGGAGAAAATAGGAGAATTAAACATAAACCTAAAAAACCTAGCCCAACATATTCTAGAACTGTTTTGAGATTTTGAGTTTTTATTACTTCTAAATGATGACCGATTCTGAGAAATTTTTTACTAATTGGTGAGATAAAAAGAGACATTTCCGTGAGATAATTCTGCCAAAGAGCCTCGTTTTTCGTCTTTTCTTCCTCTGTTTCCTCGCCGTTATCTTTTTCTAGGTCTTCTGGGTTGATTCCCGAATCAACAATTTTTTGCAAGTGTTTTTTATCGATCACTAATTCGACCCCTAATAATTTTTCTGTCAGCCAATGGACAGCGAAAATAAAGGGATAACCGATGGTTCTCTGGAAAACTAAAAGGACAAGAAAACCTAATAAAGAGGCGATGAAAGCATGAAGTAAAGAAATATTGAGGAGAACGGTTAAACCCACGGCCAGGGCTGCCACACTCCAGAGGATTAATAAAATATAAATCGCCCGACCAGCGTAGGGAAGAGCGATCGCTAATCCGAAGATAAAGGGTGCGTAACTAAATCCTAGGGTACTGGCCACCTCAAATAGACGGGTATCACCCCGAAATAAGAGGATAGTAACTAGCCAAAGTCCAGCGGCCCAAATGCCAAAATTAAAAGCGTAGAGAATAGAAGTAATTAATAAACTAAAAATAAAGCGGCTGGGGGGAATCCGGTTAACAAATAAGACAAAACTTTGTCCGATCGCCTCGGAAACACTAGCGATAAAGACAACGATAATCGCTTCTTCCAAACCAAAGCGCAGGGATTTAATGGTGATGAAGGCCCGGGGATCGAGAACCAGTACACCGAAAAGGGTCGGCCAGGAAGGGGCAAGAAATAAAAGCAGCAATCCAGCGATTCCTAGTAATCCCAAAAGAGCCAAGGCTTGAATCAGTTGTTTCACGGGCGTTGTTAAAGTTAGATCGGTTAATTTTGAGAAGGTCAGAGCGGGCGGTCGCAACGCGCTCGCTACGCGAGATCGAGGTTTACCGGCGGCTAGTTTGTCCGCCGATACTTAGAATCATTGAAGATGGAAAAAAATCAAATATCATCTTAAGTGAACCGATAATTTTCTCCGGCTCCGCTCAAAATCCTTGATTCTGTCCTATCCATAATAAACTCATTCTCCGATGACAAAACCTATCCGCGCCCAATCACCGCTAAAATTTCTCGCCCCCCATTTTAACCCCTTGGTCTTGGCAGCAATTTATCGGCTGTTGCCCTTCTATTTGCGATCGCAATGTCAGATTGAGCGGGTGGAAGGGGAAAATAGCGAAATTCTCGTCGATTGTTACCGCCGTTTCCAAGCTGGACAGTTGCGGTTTCTGCTTGCCTATCGTCATTCCAGCACTAACGACCCCCCCTCCTTGATCCATTATCTTCATACCAACCTGCCTAAAATAGCTGCCAATGAGGGAATAAGTTTAAATAAGCCAGTTTTTGGCTATTTTCTCTACGATAGAGGGATTCCCCTCTGGGCAGGTCCAGTGGCTAATTGGCTCTTACCGGCGATCGGTGGCGTTCCCGTGATCCGCGGTCGTCCCGATTTCGGCTGTTTGCGTACCCTGCGCCATCTCTATGTTCGCGGGCAATTTCCCTTGGCCATTGCGCCGGAAGGCTATACCAACGGTCACGGCGAACTGGTCAGTCGTTTAGAATTGGGCTGCGCTCAAACCAGTTTTTGGTGTGTCGAGGATCTGGTGGCAGCGGGGGAGAATCAGCAGGTGTCTATTGTCCCCATCGGTGTGAGGTATCAGTATTTAGAAAATCCCTGGCCGAAGATTTGGCAACTCTGTCGGGCGATCGAGCGCGAATGCGGTTTTCCTCCGGGAGATGGGGCCAATCGGCAATTAGAAAACTCTCTCTCATCGAGGGAATGGAATCCAGCGCAGCAATTGACCCCAGAGGAAGAGGCCCTACTCTACCCGAAACTATTGCGTATTGCTGAATATTTATTAGAACAAATGGAAAGTTTTTATCGGCGTTTCCATACCAACCTTCAGTGGTCGGAACAAGCGGCAAAGTTAGCCAATTTGAGTCCGATCTCGCGTAGCGAGCGCGTTGCGACCGAGGGATTAACCCTGCGCTTACAGTCATTGATGGACGCAGTATTAAAAATGTTGGAGGGATATCTGCAAATGCAGCCCCGTAGCGGTCGCAATTTGATCGAACGCGCCCACGATATTGAGGATACGGTCTGGGATTGGATCTATCGTCGGGACGTGGACATCCAAACCCTCTCGGACGTGGAAAGGGGTTTGGCGGATCTAGTCGCGTCGGAAGCGCATCAACATCTCTGGCACATGAGATGGGTAGAGAATTTTGTTGTTGTCACCGGCCATTATTTACAAAATAAACCCACCGCTAGAAGGTTTGCAGAGACTTTATTGATGATTAATGCCCTGATTCACGAAATTACGGGCAAAGGCCAAGCTCGGCCGGCAATTGCACCACAAAAGGCGATAATTACCGTAGCAGAACCCCTCGATGTGACGGCACGCTGGCACAGCACCTATCAACGGGACGGGGCAGCCAAAAAACAAGCGGTGCGAGAATTAACTAGCACCTTAAAAAAATCTTTAGAATCGATGACAAACCCTTGACATTAGGAACTAAATATGATAGGAAGACTAGGAACTTTACCCACGATCGCCGTTATCAGCGTCATCGCGATCATTCTTTTGCTGAATGTCTTGGTGGCTTGGTTTCACTATAATGCTCTGGTAGTTCTCCCCCCCGAACATCGCCGGTTTGCACCAGTATGGATGTGGTTGATGATCATCCCGATTGTTCACACGGTTTTTATCTGGATTATCTCAGCTTTCAAGCTACCAGCATCCTATCGCTCGGCCCTAGGAGAAAATGCCCACCGGTTTGGTAGTTGTAATCAGCGTCTGGGATTAGCTTGGGCGATCGTGGCCACTACCCTATTTTTACCCGTAGTTGATATCCTCAGTTTTGTGGCCTATGTGGTTTTAATGATTATTTATTGGCAGAAACTCAACAAAATGCAGAAATATCTCCTACAGAAATAATCTTTCAGTCACTGGCCTGTAATTGCTAATTTTTGCTTCTCCTCTCATCCCTTACTTTCCCGAATGAGCATTGCCAAATTAATTATCTCGATCGTCGCTCGACTTTTTCCGGGGGCAATTTTCTATCAACCCACAGGAAAGAAAATTATCGCTCTTACCATCGATGATGCACCCACCCCCAACGATCCCGAAGGAAAATCCACCGATCGCATTTTAGCAGCGATCGCAACTCATAATCGAGAAAAGACCAGTCCAGCAACCCCCGTCAAGGCGACTTTTTTTCTGATCACAGGACACCTGCAACCCAATTCCACCTTGATTGAGTGCCTAATCGCCCAAGGTCACGAAATTGCTAATCACGGCACCCAAGATCTCCGCACCAGTCAACTGGCTGCCGACGCTTTTGCTAGTCAGTTTCGGGAAGCTAACGATATTTTAAGTCGTCTTGCCGGTCAAGCACCGCGCTGGTATCGTCCCGGTCAAGCCTTCTATAATCAATCTATGCGCTCGTTTTTGGGGAAATTCCCCGGCTACGAGTCCCGATTTGCTCTCGCTTCCATGATCCCTTTAGATACCAGAAAAGGAACGAATCATCCTCAATTTACCACTTGGTATATCTCGCAATTTATTTTCCCTGGGGCGATTTTAGTGCTTCACGGTGGTTCCCCTGAAAGAGATGAGAATACGGCGATCGTGCTGAAGAATTTATTAGCGAAATTACACGATCGAGGTTATCAGGTGGTGACTCTCAGCCAATTAGTTGATCACAAACGTTAAGTAGGGTTTGCGGCAAAAAGTTTTTCCTGGGTGTAGGGTGTGACCCCCCCAACCCCCCCGACATCGGGGGGGCAGGTAGGGTGTAGGGTGTAGGGTGTAGGGTGTGGGGTGTAGGGAGTTTTCTCAGTGAACTGATAACTGATAACTGATAACTGATAACTGATAACTGATAACTGATAACTGACTTCTAACCCCACCAACAAACTTTTTCAGCCAACCCTAAATACACTAATATTGACATTCTCTAATCCGTACTACGAAAAGTATTGCCTAAAAAATACGGATGTTTATTGCCAGAGTGATTGCCCTTGTCTATAAATTGACATACTACTACTATGCTACTTAGTGAAGTGCGGAATGTGGGTCTTAACTAAGAAAAGGTGCGATATCGATGGGGAACCAATCTCCGTCTAATACTTGTTCGAGAGTGAATATAGACTCTAGGGGAATTGTATTTTTATCGACAATTCTCCCATCAATTAGGGTTTGTCTTGCGTCCGAATAGGCTTCCCCAAAGGAATTAAGGGCATGATTTTTCAGTGTTGGGGTTTTCATCTTTTTTTTCAGTTGCACTCGAAAAGTGGCTATCTCTCCTAGCCAATGACGCGCGTTTCGTTCTCTTTCCGTTGTCCAATAACTCAGTTTTAAAAGATGAATTAATAGTTGAGTTAATAAACTTTCGACAGCTTGGCGCTCGCTTTTTCCCATGCACTCTACTTCCTCGATCAGATTTTCCCAGTCCACTCTGTTAAACTCTTTTCGCTTTAAAAGTTCGGCGGTTTTTTCTGTCCAGAGAACAAAATCTTCCTCGTAGAGAACGGAGAGCGATAGCGGGGTTTGTGCGGTCATAATAGATTTCTGGCGTTGCTGATTTGTGATAGGAATCTTGTTGTGTGGGGTTTTTAAAACCTAGAGCCAAAGTAGCTTTTGCATAGAATGCACGGTTGGCATTCATAGCTTGAGTCAGCAACACCAGCAGCAGAAAAATTAATTCTGACTCAAGAATAAACTGGGCAATCCGATAAGATTATCTTGCTTAAAAAAGATCGAATTTTGTTGTCGCAATTTACCGATTAATCTTGTTACTGTTACTCTGGTAGTGCCGATGGCGCTGGCAATTTGAGCGTGAGTTAGGGGATAGGGGAGATAATAGCCTTCTAGACAGGGTTGACCGTATTCTTCCAATAATAGAACCAAGAACCCCATTAATCGATCGAGGGAGCGTTTTTGACCGAGAATACTCAACCAAAATAACTTACGCTGGTATTGATGGCGAAAAGTTTCCATAATAGCCGATCGCAATTGCGGCCATTGTTCTAGGTCTTCCCAGTATAACCAGACTAACTCAGTCTCGTCTAGATGAGCTTGGGCTTGTAATTGAAAGGGAAATTGAGAAACAATCTCAAAAGGTTGACCTGCACCCACAAAACCGAGAAATACTTCCTCACTATCGGCAATAGGTAGTTGACGGGGGGATTTTTGGTCGATAACGTTAACTTGTGCCTTTCCAACAATACGAATCGCCCCAGATTCGACAAAGTATAACAGTCCGGGGCGCGTGGCTACTTTTTCATCTTTGGCAAAGGTATGGTTACGATAATGGGATTTTGCCCAGTTAAAGATTTCTGTTTCTTGACCGATTAAGGGTATAAAATCCGACGAAGGAACCGAAGAAGACATTAAAATTAATAACCCATTGGGGCGTTGAGGGAACTGTAAACTAATGTAACAAAAAATTTCTGCGATTGGGGGGGTCTTGTGGCCGCTAGATGCTTATTGGCCAATAATCCCTAAAAGTTGCGGGGATTGAGCAGATAGGAGAATTATTAAGTATTCTTAACAGAACACCCGCCCCAATGTTACAAAAGCGAGATAATCACCTTATCTATTCTTAACTTTTTCTCGCTTTTCTGGGGACTATGGCATAAGATAGGATGCGTGACTATTAGTTTTCTATCTATGATATAGCGTTTCTCTTAAAGATGAAGTATAAATAAATTTGGCATTATCTCTTGGCGACCAGCTACTGTTAACCGTTCCCTGTTCCCTAAAACCAGATACTTCGTACCTCACTATTAAGATAACTGCTATAGATGATAGTTGATAGATAATTTAAATTTATACTTTTCCTTAAAAACTTCGGTCAAACTTGTATGAATAGCATTAGACAAAAAGTGGAATCCCTCTTGAATCAATTACCGGATGATTGTTCAATTGAAGATATTCAGTATCATTTATACGTTCTGGAGAAGGTGCGTCAAAGTTTGAGCGCGGCTTCTCTAGAGAATACAATCCCCCAAGAAGAAGTTGAGGGTCTTTTAAACAAATGGCTGATCGAGTGAATTATCGCCTTGTCTGGTCGCCCAAAGCAATTGAAGACGTGGATGCGATCGCATCTTATATTAGTCGAGATTCCCCGTCCTACGCGGCGGCCGTCGTGCGTCGAATTCTTGATATAAGCTATTCTTTAGAAAATTGTCCCCTAGAAGCGAAAAAATGCGCCGAATTTAGCGATGATACCATCCGAGAAAAGTCTGCCTATGCCTACCGTCTGATCTATCAAATTCAAGGGGCGGTAGTTATTATAGCGGCGATCGTCCATAGTAAGCATTTCTTGGATTGATCGAGTCAGTGATCAGTTATCAGTGATCAGTTATCAGTGATCAGTGGTCAGATTTGAGTTTTCAATTTACTGTTTACTGTTTACTGATCACTGAAAAGTCCCCCACCCCCCAATTTTGAGCCTAATTCCCGCTTAATCCGGTTGAGAATCGAGGTTTCGTCGAGGGAATCGAGAATACTGGCCACCACTGCCTTCGGTCCATCGGGTCCCCAGGTGGCCCCATTAGCGAGATAGGTTTTCGTCACTTGGCCGATCGCGTAACAGGATACACCGGCAACCCCCGCTTGAGTCAGGGCGATCGAAGTATAGGGAAGGAGAGAAATGCCGCCAGTGGCAGGAATCGAGAGGCCGAGTAGTCCTTTGAGGGAACTTAAGCCCAAAACCGCTAAAAATTCGCTGGCACTAATACCCCCCATATTGAGGGCAATTTTTTGTAAAAGAGCGATCGCCCCCTGACGAGTTAAATCGATGCCGTATAAGCGAGAAAGAGCGAGAATCATGGCTAGATCGATAACTGCTCCCGTCAACAGATCCAACACCGTCACCGGATTGAGAGCGATCGCCGATGCTTTGATCATCACTGCTTTTTGAATCAATTGATTAGCGCCGCGATCACGGATAGCCATTTTGCGGGCGACAATTTGCTCGTTTACCTCGTCCGCGTACAGCATAGAATTGAGTGCTACCAGCGATTTACCCTCTCGCTCTAGAATTTCCAAAATTTTGAGTTTCAGGGCTTCTATCTGAGGTTTTCCCCGAAATCGTTGCGTTTTTAGCCGCCCATCCTGCCCTTTAACCGTCTCCGCCAAGAGGGGAGAGGCCGCCACCATAACAATCTCATCGGGGGAGAGTAATTCTTTCACCCGTTCTGAGGCGATTTTCTCATAGATAGCGAGGCGATCGACTTCCGGATACTGATCGATTTTATTAAAGACCAAAATCATCGGTTTTCCCGCTTCCCGCAACTTGGCCAGAGCGGAAAATTCCACTTTAGTCATATCACCGGAGATGATAAAAAGGATTAAATCCACCTGCTGCGCCACCTGACAGGCGAGAATTTCCCTCGTTTGCCCATCTACCTCATCAATACCGGGAGTATCAAGCAATTGCACCTGAGCATTACCCTGGCCGTTCAGGGTCAGACGCGCTAGATTGGGGAAAGTATCATCGCTGCTTAACTGCCAATTTACCCCTTTAATGGTGCGGGTAACTCCGTGTAGAGGACCGGTTGTAAAGATTTCTTGACCGACCAGAGCATTTAAAATCGAGGATTTTCCCCGGCCCACCAGACCAAAAGCGGCAATTTGAATCAGGGAGCGATCGAGTTTTTCTAGCAGGGCCACTAGGCGATCGATCTCCGCTTCTAGACCAATTTTCTCGATCGAGGTAAGATCGAGACGCTCAACAAGTTTGCTCAGAGAATTGCGTGCCTGATTATAGTTGAGTTCTTCTTGAATAGTGCCGACACCTCGAAGCGCTTGTTCTAGGTCTTCGGTATTCCAAGCTCGATCGAGGGACGGATCAGAGGTCATTTCAGTTATCAGTTATCAGTTATCAGTTATCAGTGATTAAGTGGGTGGGTGTTAAAAATTGTCAGATACCTCCCTTATCAAGGGGAGATTAAGGGGGGATTAAAGGGGGAACCATCTTCAATTTAATTATAACCAGCTACTTTATTAAGGATAATCAGGATGAGTGTCATCTACGACTTGGAACACATCACCACCTATCATTATCGTAAACCGGTAACTTTTGGGGAACATCGGGCGATTTTTTTGCCTAGTGCTGGTCACGGTGAAAGAATTATCAGTTATTCTGTGGAGGCGAATATTGCCGCCAAAACGCGCTGGACTATGGATACTCTATCTAACAACGTGGTAGAGCTTGAATTCGCTGAAGCAGCCTCAGAATTAATCGTTACCTGTCGATTACGGGCGGAACATTTTGGCTTAAAAGCGATCGCTGATTTTCCCCTCGCTCAACGGGCGATCGAAATTCCTGTCCAATATACCCCCGATGAATGGTTAGATCTGGTGGTGTTTATGCGTCCCCACGCCGAGGATGCCGACGGCAGCTTGGCAGCTTGGGCCAAAAGTTTTGTAGCGGGGGACCAAGATAATACCCTCGATGCCATGGCAAGAATGATGGCGGCTATCAAAGATAATTTTACTTACCAATCCCGGGAGAGTGAAGGAACTCAATCCCCCGGAGAAACCCTGCGGCTAAAGTCGGGAACTTGTCGCGATTATGCTTGGTTGATGATCGAAGCTTTGCGAAGATTGGGTTTAGCCTGTCGTTTTGTCAGTGGCTATCTCTACGATGCTGCCCTCGACGGTGGTGAAGTGGGGATGACTGGCTCTGGCGCTACCCATGCTTGGTTACAGGTTTATCTACCGGGGGCCGGTTGGCGTAATTATGATCCGACTAATCAAATTACCGCCGGCTTTGATTTAATTCGAGTGGCGATCGCTCGTCATCCCGGTCAAATCATACCTCTTTCCGGTTCTTGGTTTGGTGATGCTGATGACTTTTTGTCGATGGATGTTAAAGTGACCATTCGCAAGCTGGGGACGCTGCCAGATTTTGATCCGAGGGAATAGGTTGAATTATCGGGTTTTTCCTTGACTGGCGATCGCGGAAAACGGGTTTCTCGGGGAAACCCGTTTTCTACTCATGCAATAAAGCGAAGATTGCCGTTAGGTTCTAGCATTTTTATCGATTTTTGTCAAGATATATTTGACACAATTTATTAGAAAAAGGGGTTCTTTTAGAAACCCTTTTTCTGCTTTCCAACTAATCCTATTTGACCTAATAGGTAAGGATAGTCCAGCAACAGCCGCTGCCAAAACAAACCCAAACTAAATAACCCCGTTTCCAACTAATCCTATTTGACCTAATAGGTAAGGAACACCCCTTGCAAAGTCTCATACTTTTCTAAAGTCTAGTAAAGAAATACATTAAATGTCAAGCCGTCCTCAAAGGACATTGTAGCCAATCTTCATTTTTTTCGATTGTACCACTGCCTTTACTTTTCAGATAAATTAAATCGCCGTAGTTTTCAATACTCTCATCATTAAGATTAATTTTATGGGAATAAACATCGATGGCTATAGTTACTCTATCTTGACCTTTTTCGGTGACAACAAGCTCAAATTTTTCGCTCTTTGGGTCTGTGATCGCTAATTTACAACAAAGGATAATAACTATCAGAATATTTATTATATTGAAAGATTTTTACTCCTTCGGTAGCGAGAATAGTGCCGACCATAATAGCGACGCTAATCGGACCGATATAGGCAAGATAAATAATAGTATTTGGGGAGTTTTTTTCTTAAGTTTCTCTAGATTATAGCGTAGTATTTGCAGAAAAGCTTTCAGCATTTCTTGGTCATAAATATCACAGGAGTAGTTAAAAATTAAGTCTGTTTCGCTAATATTAAGATACTGGTCAAGATTATTTTGATGATCTTTGTATTTATTTTCTGTTTCGATGATATTAAAAAGCGATTGCAGAGCTTTATTACTATCGGCAGGATTAGCAATTTTAATCACTATTGGTAGAGGAATCGCCTGATGTTTATAGAGGTCGTATTTCTGAGATTCTAGCCAGATACCGATGATAACTAGAGCCAAAGTAATCAGAAAAATTAGATAATATCCCTGGCCAAATTGATCGGCAATTAGTGCTAAAATAGCGGCGATCGCTAATGCTGCATTGGTGAGGGGATTAAAGATAATATTATAGGGATATTGACGCAGATTACTCAGGACATTTTTAAGAGATTTCAGCATAATTTTACTAGAGATTTAGGGCATAATATCGAGAAGACACAGAGACAATTCGGGAAAAACTGCCGAACTAATGCGCTCATAAAGACGATATAATTTTTGTTGATATTCATCACCTTCTAGCTGACAAATAGTCAAAGTAGGCTGTTTGGGTTTACCGATAAAAGAGATGCCACCCAATCCGCGAAAATCGACAATCCAATATTCAGCAATACCTAAAGATGAGTATTCTTCAACTTTGCGTGCATAATCATCTTGCCAATTACTACTAACCACTTCTACCACTAATTTAATTGCTGGGGAGCTAGTTAAAATTGCTTGTTTTTCCCAGAGAGGTTCGGTGCTGAGAGCCACTTCATCTAAAATGATGACATCGGGACGTAAAGCAGTAGCTTGACCCGATTCTGGACGGAGCAAACAGTTTTTAGGAATTGTCCAGGGTAGATGTAATCGAAAAATTTCTCCCCACAGTCTTCCTGCGATTTTTCCCGCTACGGATTCCTGAGGTCCAGTGGGTTCCATGTCTCGCAACTCCCCGTCAATTAATTGATAGCGTGGGTCATCTCCATACTGAGTCAAAAAATGTTCAAAAGTGAATAATTTAGGAGATAGGTAGGTCATGATTTTTATCGGATTAGACCTAAAACTTGTTGTTGTTATCTATGATACTAATGACTCGCCAGAATCGGAGGATTTTTGGGGTTAAAAAATCCTTAAAAAAACTCCCACCCCCGCTACCTTCCTTAATAAGTAGCTAGACAATTAATTACAGATAATTACTTAAGCAAAATTAATTACACATCCAGAGGCGGAAACTGTACGCTAGAGTAGTAGAAAGGGTCAATCCTCAAGAGGATGATGAGCGCTTCTATGGGATTTCCGAAGAAGCTGTCTCTAGATTGTTGGTGATGGGAGGTTCTCCTCCTCAACCACCCCCAAATCTCTACATCATCTAGCTTGTCCCCTAACTCTTGGTTGAAAATCGATGCAGTCTCTCCCCGACCTAAAACCCCGATTCTCTGGTTAGATGTGTCGATTACTCTCCCAGTCAGGGTTCTACCCTTTGGTATCGGGACTTTTACCCCCCCCAGTACCACCTTTTTGGAGATGCGTCGATTTGGGGGTCTGTCTTCCCCTCTCGATGAGACTTTCCAAGGGGTACTCCTTACCTATTAGGTCAAATAGGATTAGTTGGAAACAAGGTCGTTTCAGAGACTTTACCCTCAATCGCTTTCAAGACTCCTTACCTATTAGGTCAAATAGGTAAGGTTGGAAACTAATTAGCGGGTTCTCGATCGATTAAAGTAATTTCTTTACCTTACCTATTAGGTCAAATAGGATTAGTTGGAAACGGGATATAAGAGGGATTCATGATATTAAGAAGAGCCTTTACCTTACCTATTAGGTCAAATAGGTAAGGTTGGAAACTCAAAACCAAACACGGCGGCTAAAAGTCTCATATTTCCTTACCTATTAGGTCAAATAGGATTAGTTGGAAACGTACACTTAATTTCGCCATTTATTTTTACCTTTTGATCCTTACCTATTAGGTCAAATAGGATTAGTTGGAAACGGAGAAGGATCAGGGGCATAAATCGTGGTAGTAATCTGATACCCTTACCTATTAGGTCAAATAGGATTAGTTGGAAACATCATCACAGGCAATCCAGTGGATGCTTTAAGAGACCTTACCTATTAGGTCAAATAGGTAAGGTTGGAAACAATACGAATGGCCGTATATGTTTCTGTTTCTGTTGTGCCTTACCTATTAGGTCAAATAGGATTAGTTGGAAACGTCGGTCTGGCGTGAATAATGCAGGAAATTGCTGGTAGATCCTTACCTATTAGGTCAAATAGGTAAGGTTGGAAACTAAAAAAGTAGGGCTAATTCATGAATTAGCCCTACTCTTACTCCTTACCTATTAGGTCAAATAGGATTAGTTGAAAGGCAGAAAAAGGGTTTCTAAAAGAAACCCTTTTTCTAATAAATTGTGTCAAATAAATAAGATAAAAAATTTCAAATATATCTTGACAAAAATCGATAAAAATGCTACAATTAGGCGTGAGTGTTCGCTAAAACTGAAAACATAGTTAAGACAGTAATATGTTCAGCAATCCGTTAGGATTCCTAACAAGAAAAAGTCATGGCAGTCTTAGAAATGCTCACCGTTCCCTTTTGCTCTCCCCTTGCCGGCAGCCTTGGCGAATAGATAATTAAAATAACTCAAATAGGACTGCCCTAGCAGTTCTTTCTAGGTAAAGCTGCAATTTTTAATCAATTGTTAAAATATTAAAAGGATGCTAAAGATGGCGGCTAGGGTTTCCAGAGTGAGCTATCCTAGAGATAGTACTTACTCCATCCTCCCCCATGATCGATCGAGTTCTCCATAGTCGTTATCAAGTCCAACAGTTACTAGGAAAAAAAACTATCTTAGCGAGGGACAGACACACCACCCAGTTAGTTATCATTAAACTTATTCCTGTTCCTAGGGGTCAAGGGAGTCAGTTTATCGGAGAAATAACCGGTAAAATTGCCCTATTGCGACAACTCTCTCACCCATCTCTCCCCAAATACCTCGATAGCTTTGAGATAGATTCATCCCAAGAACAAATCATCGCTATTGTCCGACCTTATTTATCAGCACAGCCTTTAGAAAACTATCTTAACTCCAGTTATTTGTTAGCAGAACAAGATCTCAAACAAATTGCCAAATATCTTTTGGAGATTCTCTCCTATCTCCATCAGCAGGATGTCCCCATTAACCACGGCAATATTAAACTTAGTAATATCCTCTTTGATACCCAGTCCCATCGTTTTTATCTAGTTGATTTTGCCTTTGATTCCGATTCTCCCACCACCGACCTACAGGATCTAGGCAAAAGTTTGATCAGTTTAGCCACGGGGATTAAGCATCGTTACATACCCGAAAACTTTGAGCAAAAAACTAATCTAAGCGCTTTTTTCATCTATTGGTTAAAAAGATTATCAAACGCCCCCCCAGACTCTCATTTTCGTTCGGTGACAGAAGCTTTAGCCAGCTTATATAGTTGTCAATTGATCCTAGTATCTATTGGCAATCTGACCAAACCCTACGGCAGCGAAGTTACTGTTTATAAAACAGATAATCTCCTAGAAATAAAAATCGCTAGTAAAACCAAACAAAAGTTTTTCAATAATCTCAAAACCCAGTTAAGACAGTTTTTACCATCCCTATTCTTTGCGATTACCCTCTTAACCATAGTCGGTATTTACGATATAAAACTGGTCGCTTTTTTAATCCCAATTATCCTAATTTTTCTGCTCAACTTAATCTCCTCTAGTTTATCTTGGCAGTTATGGAAATCTTTTTGGCAGGGGGAACTAGAGTTAAAAATTACCCCCAAAAAAGTTTCTCTCTATCAAAAACTCTGGGGACTAAAATTTAAACTAACTGCCGATGCCGCTAGTTCCGAAATTTATAGTCTCATTCGTCACAATGTCACTGTCACTATGGAGGGAGAAAATATTACTATTATTCCTCCTTGTCTGGTTCTCGTTGCCAACCATCGAGAATATATTATCACTGCCAGTGAAGATGTTAGCGAAGCCGAATTAGATTGGTTGGCACAACAATTAAGCGATTGGCTACGTTTACCGATTACGAGAATTTAAGGTGTATTAAGCTACGTTAACACACCCCAAATTTATCTATATTTAACCGATAACATCTTCCGATTTAATCAGATGTGCTTCTAGGAACCAGAGACGTTTATCGATGTCTCGGGAGATTTCCGTATAGAGATCCGCTGTGTCAGCATCCCCTTGATTGCCAGTGCTATCAATAGCAGAACGAAGATGGGAAGCGTATAAGGCATAACGTTCGGCTAAAGCAACGAGATGTTCACTACCATCGACGATATCAGCCGGATATTCTGGCAGAATCGAGTTAGCGGCGGCGATGCGTGCTGTTCCCAAAGCGGTTCCACCTAAAGCGGTAATCCGTTCTGCTACCATGTCCCCATAGTCTTCTAATTCCGTGGCCATTTCGTCGAAGAGGCTGTGCAATTGGTAGAAATTTAAACCTTTGACATTCCAGTGGGCCTGTTTAACCTGAGTTTTTAGGTCCAAACTAGCGGCAAGGGTTTGGCTTAGGATTTCAACCATAGCTTTGCGGATATCTAATGCTAAATCGATGCGGGTGGTGTAGTATTGTCCCGTGGTTTTGCTTTTGACTGGAGTGGCTACCATAATCTTTCTCCTTGATGAGTTAACAGAATACTTGATAATTTTCTCACTTGTGTCCGTATAGAGGGGACTGATTTTGATCCTACAATTAAGCTCAAGCTATACACATCCCCTTTCAGAATTGATTAACATCGCCCTCAGCCGTCAGCTAGATAATAGTGTTGATAACTAGAAAAATGGCTAATTAATTGAAAAATCAGAAGCTGACAGCTGATAGCTTAATTAATTATGCTCCTAAATAAGCCGCTAATTCTTCCGAACCACCAATTAACTTGCCGTTAATGAAGACTTGTGGGGTGGTGGTATTACCACTCATGGCCCGCAGAGAACGACTGGTGGCATCGCGTCCGAGGATAATTTCTTCGTATTGTAGGCCTTTTTCTTCTAACATTTTCTTAGCCCGGAGGCAGTAGGGACAGCCCACTTTCGAGAAAAGAGAGACTAAAGGCGGTTTTTTGGCTTCTGGGTTGATGTAGTGTAACATCGTTTCTGCATCGGAGACTTTGAAAGGATCTCCCGGTTCTTCCGGTTCGATGAACATTTTCTCGATAACACCATCTTTGACTAGCATCGAATAGCGCCAAGAACGTTTACCGAAACCTAAGTCAGCTTTATCGACTAACATCCCCATTCCTGCGCTAAATTCGCCGTTACCGTCGGGAATCAAGACGACATTATCACATTCTTGGTCCTTTGCCCACTCGTTCATGACAAAGGTATCATTCACCGACAAGCAAACAATACTATCTACGCCATTTTCCCGAAAAACTGGGGCTAATTCGTTATATCCGGGTAAATGGGAGGTGGAACAGGTGGGAGTGAATGCCCCGGGTAAGGCAAAAAGAACAACGGTTTTTCCTTTGAATAATTCCTCGCTGGTGATGTTCACCCATTGATTATTTTGACGTACAGGAAAGGTGACATCGGGAACTCTCTGCCCTTCTCGGTTTGGTAGCATAATCGTCAACTCCTAATCGCTAAGTCGTACTCATTTCGAGTTTGTATAAATTAAGTGTAATCATAACGACTATGAGTTGTCAACAAGTATTTATACTTAAATCAGGAGATAGGAGAATGGGAAATAGACAAAAGGCAGTAATATTGATTAGTTAATTTCCCTAACCCCCCCGTTACAGTAGAGCAGGAAGTCGCCTTCCCACCCCCTGCTTCAAAACCGGACTTACGACTTTCGCCGTATCCGGCTCCTGAGTAACTAGGCTACTGTCATTAGTAGAATAAT
>VYKR01000103.1_pt1 | contig 17979 bp, 26 predicted proteins | sample 5109561 | NCBI WGS metagenome assembly VYKR01 (sample SAMN12291799, study PRJNA351875) | freshwater metagenome | isolation source: freshwater lake | place: USA: Michigan, Ford Lake | collected 2015-08-15
GCGTCCGCGACGCCGTCGAGCGCGGCGGCGACCACGTCGGCGCGCAGCACCATCCCCGCGCCGCCCCCCGCGGGCGTATCGTCGACCGAACGGTGCCGGTCCGTCGCGAAGTCGCGGATGTTGACGGCCTGGAGCGACCACCGCCCCTCGCCCAGCGCGCGGCCGGCGAGCGAGGCGCCGAGCGGGCCGGGAAACATCTCGGGGTAGAGGGTCAGGACGGTGGCGGCGAAGGTCACTCGGTCCAGTTCTCGACGGTAAGGCCGGGCACTTGAGCGAAATGCGCCACGTTGTTCGTGACGACGATCAGCTCGAGCGACAGGGCGTGTGCCGCGATGAGCCGGTCGTAGCTGCCGCGAACGAACGGGAGCGCGGCGTAAGCGTGCGCCGCAGCCCTGTCGAAGGTCAGAACCGGTATGTCTGTCAGAAAGCGGTCCAGGATGTCGATCGACGGCGGTTTGCCGTGCATGGAGCCGTGCGCGACTTCCGCGTAGGCTACGACCGACGTCGCGAGATCATCCTCATCGCAGGCCGCCATACGCGCCCGAAGCGGTTCACCGGACGCCAGTATCGCCGCGATGATCACGTTGCTGTCGAGCAGGTACTTCACGACTTACGCCCGATCTCCGTGTCGGCTCGGGTCATATCGTCCGATAGAAGCGGACGGTCGTCGAAGACGCGGTCCTCGGGGGCGATCAGCTGTAAGTCGAGGTCCTTGCCTATGCCCCAGATTTTATCGATGTCGAATTTGCGCTTAGGACGGTCGAGCGGCCCGATGATCAGGTTGTCGTGCTCCTTGCGAACCTTCATCTGCAAGCCCTCGGTCACGCCGAGCGCCTTGGGAAGGCGCAAGGCGACCGAGTTGCCCGATTTGAAGGTGCGAGCCGTGTATTCCTTGTCCATGACCCTCTCCGTACATACTTCCGGTATATACATCGTAAGCCAGGGCCGCAAGGAACCCTCTCCTCTCATGGTCATTGCCGCTTCATGATCGACTGTCTTATCATCGGCGGGGGTCCCGCCGGCATGACCGCCGCCATCTACCTGGCGCGGTTCCACCTGAAGGTTCGTGTCGTCGACGGCGGGGAGAGCCGGGTGACCTGGATCCCGCGCACGCATAACCATGCGGGCTATCCGGGCGGCATCCCCGGTACCGAGCTGCTGGCGAAGATGCGCGAGCAGGCGGCCGAGTTCGGCGTCGCGGTCGAGGAGCGGGTGATCGAGCGGGCGGAGCGGACCGAGGACGGGTTCGAGGCCGTCGCGGTCGACGGCGAGGTGATCCGCGCGCGCACGGTGCTGCTGGCGACGGGCGTGGTGAACAAGTCGCCGCCGATCGCGCCCGAGCTGCACCAGGTCGCGATGGATCGTGGGCTGCTGCGTTATTGCCCGATTTGCGACGGATATGAGGTGACCGACAAGCGCGTGGGGGTGATCGGCAACCGGACGCACGGCTACAAGGAGGCGGTGTTCCTCAGGATGTACACGCGCGACGTGACGCTGATCGCGCCGGACACCGACCTGGAGCTGTCGGACGAGGAGCACGCCAAGCTGGCCGAGCTGGGCGTGGAGGCGCTGGGTGGGCCATGCGCGTCCTTGCGGCTGGACGAGGATGAGATCGTCGTGCCGACACCCCGGGGCGAGCTGCGCTTTGACAGCGTCTATCCGGCGCTGGGATCGGTGATCCGGTCGGAACTGGCGGTGTCGCTAGGCGCGGACGCGTCGACCGACGGATGCCTGGTGGTCGACGATCATCAGCGGACCAGTGTGCCCGGTCTGTATGCGGCGGGGGACGTGGTGAAGGGGCTGGACCAGATCAGCCACGCGATGGGCGAAGGCGGCGTGGCGGCGGTCACGATCCGCAACGACATGGCTGAGCAGCGGGCGTTGGTGCGGTAGCGCTAAATCGTATTAGTTCCGCTAAGCTGGTTTGATCAGAAGCTGCCAAATCATATCTGTGGAACAAGGCTCATCAATGGGCATTATTCGTTCGATCTGAACACGATAGCCGTCGTGCTCGAGATCATACCTGATATTGTCTTCGATCTTAGCGACGTTTTCCTCGGTCCAGAATGCCCAGCGCGCACTGTCGGTTGCCAGCCGCATTTCGACCGTTCGTTGCCGATGCGGCGAGTGCAGCATCAACGCGTCCGCGAGGTCGCCTGAAACGCACTTCATATCAACAGGGATTGGCGCGCCTCGCGAGTAGAAGCCAAACCGCGCGCGAGGCGGCCATCCGGTCCAGATTGCCATCAATCCGGCCAATGCCGCCGCAAAGTTCCGACGGTCGCGTCGGTCCTCACCTTCCTACCCTCGGGCGTCACAAGCCGTACGCTTCCAGCGGGTAAGTTGAATTGGGTTTCGATTGTTGCCTGGAGACGACCAACGGAGCCGTTGGACCGAGCTGACCGATACCGAAGAGCCGTCTGAGTTCGCGCATACGTTTGTTGCGATTGTACATCGTTCGACATCGACAGCTCCAATCTGCAAAGGACGCCGATCTTACACGGGCGAGCGCAACACGCCAATCAGCTACTTACTCTGCAAAAGCGGAATCTAGCTCGATGTGCTCGCCGACCTGAGTAGCAGTTATCGGGACCATGAAGCGCTTTCCGTCCGGCTTCTCGATCTCGAGGATGTCGCCCGCACCGAAATTCTCGACGGCGACGACGCGGCCGACCGGATCGCCTGCGTCCGTATCGCAGGACAAACCGATCAGGTCTGCGTGATAGAACTCGCCCTCCCCCAACGCCGGCAATTCGTCGCGCGCGACCGTCAGCTCGGTTCCGCGCATACGTTCGGCGGCGGTACGGTCGGGGATTTCGGCGAAGCGGGCGATCGCGCCGTTGGGGGCGATGCGGAGCGACTTGAGCGTGAGGGCGCCGTCGTTGAAGCGCTTGTAGGGCGTCAGGTCGTCGGTGAAGAGCTTGAGGCGAACCTCGCCGGTAATGCCGTGCGCGCCGGCTATCGCGGCTAGGGTCACACGGCGGGAACCGTGACCACCCCTATCCCCGGCCCTCTCCCTTTCAGGGGAGAGGGAGTCCCCATCAGCCGCCGGGGCTGTCGGGCGTGGGGGTGTCGTCGGCGCCTTCGACGGGTTCGGGGGACGAGACGCCCTGGTTCGGGGCGTCCTCGGGTCCGGGGGTCTGGTCATGATCGGGGTCGGTCGGCATCGGTGCGGTACTCCTTGGGATAGGGGTAACGCGCCGATGCCGGCCTGGTGCCCTTATTCGGCCGTCGCGGGCTCGGCGTCCGCAGCAGCCTCGACCGGCGCGGCGGCGGCTTCGTCTGCGGCCTGCTGCTTGGCGGCGCGCTCCTCGGCGCGCTCGGTCGCCTTTTCGCCGGGCTTGCCCTTGTTGGGGTTGCTGCGCGCCTTACGCTCGCGGACGCCGGCCTGGTCGAGGAAGCGGGCGACACGGTCGGTCGGCTGCGCGCCGACGGACAGCCAATGACGCGCGCGGTCGGCGTCGAGCTGGATGCGCTGGTCCGAGTCCTTGGCGAGAAGCGGGTTATAGGTGCCGATCTTCTCCAGATACTTGCCGTCGCGAGGGCTGCGCACGTCGGCGACGACGATGCGGTAGTACGGGCGCTTCTTGGAGCCGCCACGCGACAGGCGAATGCTGATGGCCATGTTGATCTTCCTTCTTCTAGTCGTCACCCCAGCGAAGGCTGGAGTCTGGTTCGGGTGTGTGGATGGTGCCCTTCCCTCAACGAGATCCCAGCGTTGGCTTGCGCCGCCCTTACGGGTCGCTGGGATGACGGTTCGGGAGCGGGTGGTGGAAAGGGGTTGGTCCGAGCGGGTCCTTACTTCTTGCCGAACTTGGGAGCGCCGGGCAGGCCGGGGAGCCCGGCCAGGGGTCCGCGCGGGCCGTCCATATTGCCCATGACGTCACCCAGGCCCTGACCGCCGATGGCGTTGCCGAGGCCGCCGAGACCGCCCTTGCCCAGCATCGACATCATGCCCTTGATGCCGCCCATCTTGCGGATCTTCTTCATGGCGGTCGACATCTCCTGGTGCATCTTCAGGAGCTTGTTGACCGACTGGACGGTGGTGCCGGAGCCTTTGGCGATGCGGATCTTGCGCTTGGCGTTGATCAGCTCGGGCTTGGTCCGCTCTTTCAGCGTCATGGACCCGATCATCGCGTCCATATGGACGAGCATCTTGTCGCCGCCCGCCTGCTGGAGTTGTCCTTGCGCCTGCTTCATGCCGGGCATCATTCCCGCGAGTGCGCCGAGGCCACCCATGCGCTGCATCTGCGCCAGCTGCGCGCGCAGGTCGTTCATGTCGAACTGACCCTTGGCCAGCTTGGCCGCCATGCGATCTGCGTCTTCCTGCTGGATGGACTCGGCCGCGCGCTCGACGAGGGAGACGACGTCGCCCATCCCCAGGATGCGGCCCGCGACACGCTCCGGATGAAATGCCTCCAGCGCATCCAGCTTCTCGCCGGTCCCTGAGAACTTGATCGGCTTGCCGGTGACGGCACGCATCGACAACGCCGCGCCGCCGCGCGCATCGCCGTCCATGCGGGTCAGCACCACGCCCGTCAGCGGCACCTGCGCCGAAAAGTTGGTCGCGACATTGACCGCGTCCTGCCCCGTCAGCGCGTCGACGACGAGCAGGATCTCCTGCGGGGTCGCGACGTCGGCAACGGAGCGCATCTCGTCCATCAGCGCCTGGTCGATGCTGGTGCGCCCGGCCGTGTCGAGCATCAGCACGTCGAAGCCCTGGAGCTTGGCAGCCTGGAGCGCGCGCCTGGCGATCTCGACGGGTTGCTGGCCAGCGATAATCGGCAGCGTCGCGACCTCGATCTGGACGCCGAGCGTCGCCAGCTGCTCCTGCGCGGCGGGGCGATTGACGTCCAAGGACGCCATCAGCACCTTCTTGCCCTCGCGCCCCTTCAGCCGGCGGGCGATCTTGGCGGCGGTGGTCGTCTTGCCCGAGCCCTGGAGGCCGACCATCATCACCACGGCGGGCGGCGCGACGTTCAGCTCGAGCGTGGACTCGTCGGCGCCCAGCATCTCGACCAGCGCGTCGTTGACGATCTTGACGACCTGCTGACCCGGGGTGACCGAACGGAGCACGTTCTGGCCGATCGCCTTTTCGGTCGCGCGCTCCACGAAGTCGCGCGCGACGGGGAGCGCGACGTCCGCCTCGAGCAGCGCGACGCGGACCTCGCGCATGGCGGTGCGGACGTCCGCCTCCGTCAGCGCGCCGCGGCCGCGCAGGCGGTCGAAGACGCCGCCCAACCGATCGCTCAGGGTCTCGAACATGATCTCACTCCAGGTCGCCCATCCCAAACGCAAAAGCGCCGGCGGGCGAAACCTCGCCGGCCAGCGTGCGTCCGAAGACGGAACTTGCGGTGGCGTTAGCTCGACCCGCGTCGCAGCGCAAGTCGGTCCGATCGCGGCCGGAGCCGCCGAACGTGGACTTGGGCGAGCCGCGTCCCTAAGTCGCGCGCCATGCGGATCCCCATTGCCAACAACAGCGCCAGCATCTCGTGAGCACCACCCCATCCTGGCATGACAAGCTGCTCGGCGGCTTCAAGCGCACGTCCGATCGGTTGGTCGGCAATCTGGCGGGCCTGAGCGGCGCGCGGCTGGACGACGACACGCTGGACGGGATCGAGGAGGCGCTGATCGCGTCGGACCTGGGACCGGAGACCGCGACACGCATTCGCGGGCGACTGGCCGAGGGGTCGTTCGAGCGGAACATGGAGGAGCTGGGCATTCGGCTCGTCGTCGCCGAGGAGGTCGAGCGCGCACTGGCCAAGGTCGCGCGGCCGCTGGAGATCGAGGCGTTTCCCAGGCCGCAGGTGATCCTGGTGATCGGCGTCAACGGATCGGGCAAGACCACCACCATCGCCAAGCTGGCGCACCTGTTCATGGAGCAGGATTACGGGGTCATGCTGGCGGCGGGCGACACGTTCCGCGCGGCCGCGATCGGCCAGCTCGCGACCTGGGCCGAGCGGGTCGGGGTGCCGATCGTGTCGGGCAAGGAGGGCGGCGACGCGGCCGGGATCGTGTACGAGGCGGTGAAGCAGGCGACCGCCACGGGCATCGACGTGCTGATCGTCGACACGGCCGGACGCCTCCAGAACAAGCGCGAGCTGATGGACGAGCTGTCCAAGATCCGGCGGGTGCTGGGTCGCCTCAATCCGGCGTCGCCGCACGACGTGGTGCTCGTGCTCGACGCGACGACGGGTCAGAACGCGCTCAATCAGATCGAGGTGTTCCGCGACGTGGCGGGCGTGACCGGGCTGGTCATGACCAAGCTGGACGGCACCGCGCGCGGCGGGGTGCTGGTCGCGGCGGCCGAGCGGTTCGGGCTGCCGATCCACGCGATCGGAGTGGGCGAGACGATCGAGGACCTGCGCCCGTTCGACGCCAACGAGGTGAGCCGGATCATCGCGGGCGTCGAGGGCGTGCGCAAGTGAGCGTGCAGTCGGGGATCACCGATGATGCGGCGAAGCGCGCGGCCGAGCTGAAAGGCGGATCGCCGGGCATCCGCATGTTCGTCGACTACGCGCCGCTCCTCGTGTTCTTCGCGGTCAATTTCCTCGTGCCCGCGTCGGTGTCGATGCGGCTGGTCGCGGCGACTAGCGGGTTCCTATCGGACCTGGACCGGATGTCGGCCCTGGTCATCGCACGGGTGATCGTGGCGACGGTCGCCTTCGTGATCGCGACGGTGGCGGCGATGATCGTGTCCAAGATCAAGCTGGGCCGTATCTCGCCGATGCTGTGGTTGTCGGGCGGGCTGGTGGTCGTGTTCGGTGGGCTGACCGTCTATTTCCACGACCCGCGGTTTATCCAGATGAAGCCGACAATCGTCTACCTCGCTTTCGCGGCGGTGCTGGCGTTCGGGCTGGTGACGGGGCGGCCGCTGCTCGAGGGGCTGCTGGGGACCGCCTACCCGGGGCTGCGGGCGGAGGGGTGGCGCAAGCTGACGCGCAACTGGGCGGTGTTCTTCGTCGTCATGGCGGCGCTGAACGAGCTGGTGTGGCGGTCGATGGGCTGGGATTTCTGGGTCATGTACAAGCTATGGGGCGCGATCCCGCTGACGCTCGGCTTCGCGCTCGCCAACGTGCCGATGCTGCTTCGGCACGGGTTGCAGGTCGCCGACGCCCCGGTCGTGGCCAAGCCGCCGGAGGGGTGAGCCCTCCGGCGCGCCGGATCAGGCCGCCACCGCGTCGAAGCGCTGGCCGACAATGTCCCAATCGACGACGTTCCACCACGCCTTGAGGTAGGCCGCGCGGTCGTTGCGGTAGGTCAGGTAGTAAGCGTGCTCCCACACGTCGTTGCCGAGGAGCGGCGTGCCGCGGTCGGCGACGGCGTCCATCAGCGGATTGTCCTGATTGGGGGTGCTCGTCACCTTGAGCTTGCCCGACGCGTCGGCGATCAGCCACGCCCAGCCGGAGCCGAACTGGCCCGCGCCCTTAGTGTTGAACTCCTCCTTCAGCTTGTCCAGGCCGCCGAAGTCGCGGTCGATCGCCTGGGCGAGCTTGCCGGAGGGCTGGCCGCCGCCCTTCTTCATCGTCTTCCAGAAGAAGTCGTGGTTCCAGTAACCGCCGCCATTGTTGCGGACGAGCGGCGGCTGGCTGGAGATCATGCCGAGGATGTCGTCGATCGACTTGCCCTGGAGCGCGGCGTCCTTCTCGACACCCTCGTTCAGCTTGTCGGTATAGGCCTTGTGATGCTTGTCATGGTGGAAACGCATCGTCTCGGCGTCGATCGTCGGCTCCAACGCGTCATAGTCGTAAGGCAGCGGGGGCAGTTCGAAGGCCATCATCGTCTCCCGGAAGTACACCAAGTACACACCAACGCGCTTGCCGAGCGAAGGTTCGGTACGCAAGCGTGACGAGCTAGCGCGCGCGGATGAAGGCGCGGAGATCGGCGGACAGTTTGCGCAGGTCGTCGTCGCGGACGTACATCATGTGCCCCGCGTCGTAGTAACGCCACTGGATGCGACCGTCGTTCGGGATGCCGGTGCGGTTCAACGAATATTCCGCGCCAAAAAAGGGCGTGGCGAAATCGTACCAGCCCTGGCCGACGAAGACGCGCAGCGAGCTGTTCTCCCGCATCGCGCGGCCGAGATAGGGCGCGACGTTGAGGTAGCCCGACCCGCCACGCGGACCGCCGCCAATCTGCCAGTCCCAGTCGCGCACCCCGCCGATCGACGAATAGACGAGGTCGGGCGAGTATTTCAGCGTCTCGCGCGCATAGGCATTCATCGCGGCGGTATAGGCGCCGTCGATCGCGTAGAAGCTGGGGTCGTTGTCCGGCTCCTCGCCCGCGCTGTCGTAATCGCGGCCGGTATAGCGCGTGTCGAGGCGACCGATGGTCAGCCCCCGGTCGCGGAGCAGTTCCTTGTAGAAGCGGCCCGGCGACAGCCGCAGGTCGGCGCGGTCGAGATATTGCTCGGAAACGCCGGTCAAACGCGCGAGCTGGGGCCGGATCGCGGCGCGCTCGGCGGCGGTCAGAGAATTGCCCTTGAGAAGCGCGGTCGCATAAGGGCCGATCGCAAAGGCGCGAGCCTCGGCGACGAACGCCTCCACGGTCGCGGGCTTGCCCGGCACCTTGTCGTGGAACCAGGCGGTCGCCGCCATCGACGGCAGGTTGGTGACATAGCCCAGCTCGTTGCCGGGGACGTTCGCGGCCTGGCTGAAATCGAGTATCGCGGAGATCAGGATCACGCCGTTGATCGCGACGTCGGTGTAGCTGCCCTCCAGCTCGTTCATGACGGCGGCGGCGCGGGTGGTCCCGTAGCTTTCGCCACCGATGAACTTGGGCGCGTTCCAGCGGCCATTGGCGTCGAGCCACTGGCGGATGAACTGCGCCATCGACTTCGCGTCCTTGGTGACGCCCCAGTAATCCTTGGGATCGGTCTTGCCGAGCGCGCGGCTGAAACCGGTGCCGACGGGGTCGATGAAGACGAGGTCGGTCACGTCAAGTAGCGATTCGGCATTGTCGACGATGGGGTAAGGCGGCCCGCCATCGTCCTTCGCGTCCGAGGGGATCACGACCCGCTTGGGACCGAACGCACCCATGTGCAGCCAGAGCGAGCCGGAACCGGGCCCGCCGTTCCAGAGAAAGGTGACGGGCCGACGCGGGTCGACCGCGCCCTCTTTCAGGTAGCTATACGAGGTGATCGCCGCGAGCGGCTTGCCGTCCTTGTCCTTCAGATAGGTCTCGCCCGCGATCGCACGATAGGCGACGCGCTGGCCGCCGAAGCTGCCGCTGTGGCGGGTGGTGGAGGCGACCGGCGGCGGGATCGAGGTGCTGGCCGTCTCGACCTTGATCTCGGTCTTCGTCTCCGCGGGCTGCTGAGCATGCAACGGCAAGGCCAGCGCCGCGGTGCCGAGCGCAAGCATGTGAAGCGGCTTCATCGATGACCCCCTGTACCGGCCCTTCCCCGTCACCCCGGACTTGTTCCGGGGTCCATCGGTGTTCGCACCCGGACGGCTGGGTTTTGGCACGACGATGGATACCGGAACAAGTCCGGCATGACGGTTGGGGTGATCCGCTGATCGGAGTCCTACCCCGCCGCCGTCAGCAGGTCGTGGCGGCGGAGCGCGTGGCGAAGCTGGTCGTAGGTCAGGCCCAGCGCCTCGGCGGTGGCGCGCTGGTTGAAGCGGTGTTCGGCGAGCGCGCGGGATAGCAGGTCCGCTTCGAACCGGGCGACCTGCGACTTGAAGTCGGAGGGGCCGGTTTCGCAGGCGACGACGGGCGGGTCGTCCACGGCGGGCACGGGCTCCACCGCGTTCGACGCCGCGGCTGCCCGCCCGCGCGTCCGCGGGCGATAGGGCGAGTCGAACGGATCGATCTCGATCCGGTCGACGGGCTCCTCGCGGTCCCAGCGGTACGTCGCGCGCTCGACGACGTTGCGCAGTTCGCGGACATTGCCGGGCCAGTCATGATCGCTGAGCATCTTGATCGCGGCCGGGCCGAAGCCGGGCCAGGTGCGCCAGCCGAGCTCGGCGGCCATGCGCCGGCCGAAATGGTCGGCGAGGACCAGGATGTCGCCGGCGCGGGCGCGGAGCGGCGGGAGGGTGACGACCTCGAACGACAGCCGGTCGAGCAGGTCGGCGCGGAACTCGTGCGCGTCGACCTTGTCGGGCAGGTGTTCGTTGGTGGCGGCGACGATGCGGACATCGACGCGGATCGGTCGCGAGGAGCCGATGCGGTTGATCTCGCCATATTCCACCGCGCGGAGCAGCCGGTCCTGCGCGGCCATTGACAAGGTGCCGAGCTCGTCGAGGAAGAGGGTGCCGCCGTCCGCCTCCTCGAACCGCCCGGCCCTGGCCTTGGTCGCGCCGGTGAACGAGCCCGCCTCGTGCCCGAACAGCTCCGCCTCGATCAGCGACTCGGGGAGCGCCGCGCAGTTCATGATGACGAGCGGCTGGTCCCAGCGCGGGCTGAGGCGATGGAGGCGTTCGGCGACCAGCTCCTTGCCCGTCCCCCGCTCGCCGATGACGAGCACGGGGCGATCGAGCGCGGCGGCGCGGCTGGCGCGTTCGAGCACATCGAGAAAGGCCCCGGACTGGCCGATGACTTGGCTGGCGCGATCCACGCCACCTGTCTGGCGCGAAATCCCAAGTCTTGGCAAGCCCGGCGCCCGTTCGTCATCCAAGCAGAAGCTGGGGTCTCAGGCCGGGTAAGAACTAAACTGCTGTTTATACTCGGATTGAGATCCCAGCCTTCGCTGGGATGACGTAGTTGGGACAGGTTGGCACGGGGTGTGCAAGGCTGTCGGGGTAACAGGAACAACGGCGCATTCGACGCCAACTAGGGAGCCAACATCATGTTCAACACCGATCTCGCCCGCCGCTTCGCCGCCATCCTCTGCACCGTCGTGATGAGCGCGACCTGCATCGTCGGCGCGGTCGGGCCGGCGCAGGCGGGTCTCCAGATCGTCCCCGCGCCGATCGTCCTCACCGCCTGATCCCATCACCGGAGTAACAGTAACATGGGCATATTCTCCCGAACCCGCGACATCGTCGCCGCCAACTTCGCCGACCTGGTCGAGAAAGCCGAGGACCCGGCCAAGATGATCCGCATGATCATCCTGGAAATGGAAGAAACGCTGGTCGAGGTCCGCGCCTCCGCCGCGCGGACCATCGCCGACCAGAAGGAGATGCGGCGGCACATCGCCAAGCTCGAGAGCTTGCAGGCGAGCTGGACCGAGAAGGCCGAGCTGGCGCTGTCGAAGGACCGCGAGGACCTGGCCAAGGCCGCTTTGGTCGAGCGCCAAAAGGCGGCCGACATGGCCGATCAGCTAAAGGCGGAGGTCGGCGTGCTCGACGACGCGCTGCGTGCCTCGGAAGAGGACATCGCCAAGCTTCAGACCCGGCTGCGCGAGGCGCGGACCAAGCAGAGCTCGGTCCAGACCCGGCTCGAGAGCGCCAACAACCGGGTGCGGCTGCGCGAGATGTATGCCGGCGCGAAGACGGAGGACGCGTTCAGTCGCTTCGACGTGCTGGAGCGCCGCGTCGACCATGCCGAGGGCCGCGCCGAGGCGCTGGGCCTGGGCGTCCAGAAGACGCTGGAGGAGGAGATCGCCGACCTGCGCGCCTCCGACCGGGTCGATGCCGAACTGGCCGAGCTCAAGCGCCGGCTGAACGCCAACAGCAACCGGGAGAGCTGAGATGGAGGACGTGCTCGTACCGATCGTCGTCGTCGGCTTTCTGTTCGTCGCCCTGCCCTGGCTGATCCTCCACTATGTGACGAAGTGGAAGCAGGCCCCACGCATCACCGACGAGGACGAGAAGCTGCTCGACGACATGCATGTGCTCGCCCGGCGGCTGGAGGACCGGCTGAACACGATCGAGCGGATCGTCGCCGCCGACAATCCCGATTTCCGCCCCGGCCTGAGCGCCCCGACCCCCGAGTGGAAGCCCAGCCTTTCCTCGACCCCCCAGCCCCACGCCATCGATCGGAGGAACTGAAGATGTCCGGCAGCCGCACCAAATTCTACCTCGATCGGCAGAACCGCAAGTGGAAGGGCGTGTGCTCCGGCATGGCCGACTATACCGGGCTGGAGGTCATGTGGGTCCGCGTCGGCGTGATCCTGCTGACGCTTGCCGGGGGCTTTCCCTGGACGCTGGTCGCCTATCTCCTGATCGCCTGGATGGCGAACGAGCGGCCGCACGGGCTGTACGACACGCCGGAGGACGCGAAGTTCTGGCAGGGCGTTCGCACCAACCCGACCCGCTCGACCACCGAGGTCCGATCGAAGCTGCGCGAGATCGACCGTCGCCTGGCGGATATGGAAACCTTCTACACCAGCCGCAACACGCAGCTGGCCAGCGAGATCGAGAGCCTGCGCTAGACGCGGGACCGTCAACAAGGGGAGTATGAGCAGATGTCGCCCGAGAAATTTCAGATCATCCAGGGGCTGTTCCCGCTGATCGCGATCATCGTCAGCGTGACGATGGGGGCCTGGGTGCTGACCACCTGGATGCGGATCAAGAACGGATACCCGCTCGACGGCGCTTGGGGGCAGGCGGTCTACCCGAAGAAGAACGACGAGGCGATCGAGCGTGTCCGGCTGATCAGCCAGGAGAACGCGCAGCTGCGCGCCGAACTGGGATCGGTCAAGGACCGACTCGCCAATGTCGAGCGGATCGTGACCGACGGTTCGCATCAGCTCGATCGCGAGATCACCGCGCTGCGCGACCGCGCGAACTGAGGACGAGGCGATGAATCCGATCCTGATACCGCTCTTTGCGCTGCTGATCCCGATCGTCGCGATCATCGCCAACGTGGTGATCAAGCCGATGATCCGTCTGCGCGAGCGCCGGATGGAGCTGGAGGTGCAGATGACCGCGGAAAAGGCGGCGCAATACGCGGCGCAGACCGAGCGGCTGGAGCAGCGGGTGCGGGTGCTGGAGCGGATCGTCACCGATCGCGGCGCCGACCTGGCGGGCGAGATCGAGCGGCTGCGCGACGAGCGCCCACTCAACTAGAAACGGAGAAGCGTGATGAGCGGCGGACAATGGATGGTGGTCCTGATCGTGCTGATCGGGGTAATCGGCGGGATCGTGAAGAACCGGCATCGTCACGACCACAAGGCCAGGCGCGTCGGCGGCGAGGATGCGGAGACGCTCCGGCTGCGCGACGAGGTCAGGCAGATGAAGGACCGCATCCAGGTACTGGAGCGGGTGATCACCGACACGCATGGCAGCGTCGGCCTCGATCGCGAGATCGAGCGGCTGCGCGACCGCTAGAGGAGGCGGCTATGGATGACGTTAACCTGTATGTGACGCTCGCCGCCTCGGGCCTGGCCGGGCTGGCGATGGTGGTGGGCGCGGGGCTGACCGGCTGGCGCGACTGGGTGGCGCTGAAGCGGCGCGAGATCGAGGCGCGGGCGGAGCCGGCGGTCGAACCCGGCCGGACCGCGGGCGCCCGGATCGAGATCGCCGACCTGCGCGAGCGGATCAGGAAGCTGGAGGCGATCGCGGCGGGGGTGGAGCTGTAAAGTTGGGGCGGTTGCCCCTACCCTCCTGCCCGCCTACCTGCGAGGGATGCCCAGCCTCGACGACGTTCGCGAAGAATATGAGTTCCTCGACCCCGACGACCGGTACCGCCTGCTGATCGACCTCGGGCGGCAGCTGGAGCCGATGCCCGACGCGCTCAAGACGGAGGCGACCCTGGTGCGGGGATGCTCGGCATCGGTGTGGGTCTATCCCAGCCCGCGCGGCGACGGGACGCTGCACTTCCTGGCGGACTCGAACGCGTCGATCACCAAGGGGATCATCGCGCTGATCCTGCTCGCGGTGCAGGACCGCGCGGCGGGCGAGATACTGGCGACCGACGTCGCCGAGACGCTGGCGCCGTTCGATCTGAAACGGCAGCTCAGCTCGAGCCGGACCCAGGGTGTGCCCAACATGATCGCGCTGATCCGCGAGACGGCGGAGCGTTACGCGGCGGCGGCCTGATCGGGGAGGATCACCACCTCGGTCACCGCCAGCGTCAGCTGGACGGGCGGCTCGGGATCGACCGCGTCGCCCAGCAGGGTGCGCGCGACCTCGGCGACGGGCGTGCCGGCCGGAACGATGTGCCAGTTGCGCGGGTCCGCCGTGTCGATCGCGACCACGGCGCGCTTGGGGCAGACGCCCAGGCATTTGACCTCGGTCACGCCGATGCGCGCCTTGCGGCCCTTGCCGACGCCCAGCTCCTTCCGGAGCGCCTTGGCGAGCGGGACGCGGCCGTCCGCGCCGAAGCCGCCATCGACCTTGCCCGAGCATTTCCCGCAGACGAGGAGCGCGCGCTCCCAGTTCGCGCCGACGATCTTTTTCATGCCGTCGGCTTCCACTGGCGGCGATCCTCGGCGGCGCGGAGCACCTCGTAGGAGGCCTGGACCGCGCGGAAGCGGGCGGCGGCGGCCTCGTCGCCCGGCTTGATGTCGGGGTGGTTAGCTTTGGCCAAGCGACGCCAGGCGGCGCGAATGGCCTCGAAATCGGCATCGGGATCGAGTTCGAGGACGTCCAGCGCGCGCATCTCGTCACGCGAGCGACTGCCGTCGCCCGATCCGCCCCAGCTATAATGGTTCGCCTGGGTGAAGGCGGCGCCCTCCCCGCTTTCCTTCTTCTCGCGCGCGGCGGCGTCCTCGGCGCTAAGCCCCTCGAAGTAGTTCCAGCCGCGATTATACTCGGCGGCGTGCGTCTCGCAGAACATCCAGCGGTCGGGGCTGTTGGGCGATTTGGGCGCGGGGCGGTCGCCGACCTCGGTGCAGCCGTGCCGGTCGCACAGGCGCACCGTCGTCGCTCCGCGGTCGGAGCCGTAACCACGCCAACGGGGGAAGCCCCAATCACTCGATCTACCGGAAGTACGCGCCATCGGCCCCGACATAAGCCGCCGCGCGGCCCGTGCAACCAACCGCATGGGCGGTGCGTCGGGCGATTTCACCTCGCGTTCATCTTTGATATGGCCGGGGCACGAGGCGGGCGTCGCGTGGCCCGTCACCAGTCCGAGCCTTGGAGTTCCGATGCAGACAAGTTTCTCGCCGCTCAAGACCTGGCGCGCGGACCTGCCCTCTTCGATCGTGGTCGCGCTGGTGGCGTTGCCGCTGTGCCTGGGCGTCGCGCTCGCATCGGGGGCGCCGCTCTTCTCCGGGCTGATCGCGGGTATCGTCGGCGGCATCGTCGTCGGTGCCCTGTCGAAGTCGCCGCTTTCGGTCAGCGGTCCGGCGGCGGGCCTGACGGTGATCGTCTTCGCCGCGATCGAGCGGCTGCCGAGTTTCGAGGCCTTCCTGCTGGCGACGATGCTGGCGGGCGTCATCCAAGTGCTGTTCGGACTGACGCGCGGGGGCGTGCTGGCGGAGTTCGTGCCGTCGTCGGTCGTCACGGGCATGTTGTCGGCGATCGGCCTGATCCTGATCCTGAAGCAGATCCCGCACGCCCTGGGCTATGACGGGGATTACGAGGGCGATTTCGAGTTCTTCCAGGCCGACGGCTACAACACCTTCTCCTCGATCTGGCGCGCCGCGCGCGAGAGCACGACCACGGGCGCGGTGCTGATTGCGGTCGTCAGCCTCGCCTTCCTGTTCTGGTGGGACAAGGCGCGGCCGAAGGACGGCCCGCTGAAGCTGCTTCCCGGCCCGCTGGTCGTCGTCGTGATCGGGGTGGCGGGCAACGCGCTCCTGGGCTTGATCGCGCCGGCCAGCCAGCTGGGCCGCGACCATCTGGTCGAGGTGCCGGTCGCGAGCGGTGTCAACGAGTTCGTCGGGCTGTTCTCGCTTCCCGACTTCACCCAGATCGGCAATCCGGCGATTTGGACGACCGCGCTGACGCTGGCGATCGTCGCCAGCCTCGAGTCGCTGTTGAGTGTCAAGGCGGTAGACGAGCTCGATCCCAAGCGTCGCACCACCGACAAGAACCGCGAGCTGTTCGCGCAAGGGACGGGCAATGTCGTATCGGGGCTGATCGGTGGATTGCCCCTGACCTCGGTCATCGTGCGGTCGTCGGCGAACGTCGATTCGGGCGCGGAGTCGAAGCTGTCGACGATGCTGCACGGAACATGGTTGCTGCTCAGCGTGGCGCTGATCCCGGTGGTGCTGAACCTCATCCCGCTGGCGGCGCTGGCGGCGGTGCTGATCGCGACCGGGTACAAGCTGACCAAGCCGGCCTTGTACATGGCGCGGTACAAGCAGGGCTGGACGCAGTTCGTGCCCTTCGTGATCACCATCCTCGCGATCCTGTTCACCGACCTGCTCGTCGGCATCGGCATCGGGTTGGCGGTCGGGTTCGCGTTCGTCATCGCGCGCAACTTCCGCACGGCGATCACCTTTGCGTGCGACGGTAACGACTGCCTGATCCGCGCCAGGCGCAACCTGTACTTCATCCACAAATACGAGCTGCAACGCGAGCTGGCGCGCGTGCATGACGGGGCGGACCTGCTGATCGACCTGTCGTCGACCAACTATGTCGACCTCGACAATGTCGAGATCATCAACGCCTTCATCAAGGGCGCGGCGTACCGCGACATCACCGTCAAGGTCCGTGGCGATATCGGCAAGCGCACCGCGCCGCTGATCCAGGCCCCCGCATCGGAAGTGAGCTACGCATGAGGGAGCACAAGCAGATCCTGCTGTCGAACAAGGCCTGGGCGGCCGAGTTGCTCGACGAGGACCCGAACTACTTCGCGCGGCAGGTAGCGGGACAGCGGCCCAAGTTCCTCTGGATCGGCTGTTCCGACAGCCGCGTCTCGCCCGAGCAGATGACGTCGACCCAGCCAGGCGGGATGTTCATCCACCGGAACATCGCCAATCTGGTGAGCGAGGACGATCTGAACCTCATGTCCGCGCTGCAATATGCGGTCGACGTGCTGGAGGTCCCCAACATCGTGCTGTGCGGGCATCATGGCTGCGGCGGGATCAAGGCGACGCTGGGCGGCGGCGTGACGGGGCCGGTCGACCGCTGGCTCGACACCGCGCGTTCGGTGCTGCGGGCGCATGCCGACGAGATCGAGGTCCTGGACGACGAGGAAGCGCGGGTGAACCGCTTCGTCGAGGTCAATGTCCGCGATCAGCTATTGAACTTGGCCCGCACGGCGACCGTCCAGGGTGCCTTCGCGCGCGGGCAGGAGCTGACGCTGCACGGCTGGGTCTACGACATCCGCGACGGGCTGCTCAAGCCGCTGATGGAGGTCGACCGCGACACGCCGCTCGACGCGGTCGGCAGGCCCGACCGCGTGCTGGTGCCGACGGCCGAGCTGGAAAGCGCGACCGCTCCATCCGGCAGCTAGTCGGGCAGTCGGAAGGTGACGCCCGTCGTCTGGGCGCCGCAGCCGAGCCCGCCATCGGGGCGGAACGACTTTTCGAAACGGGCGCCCGCGATCGTCTTGGCCCCCGCCTTGGAGAAGACGAAGGGCGGGTAGGACAGGATCGTGCGCTCGTTCAGGACGCCGCCGTCGGCGGCGATGTCGAACTGCGTGCGGGTCCAGCCCTCAAAGCCCCAGCCAATAGCCTCGTTCGGAAACACGCCACTCGCGCGGATCAGCTTGGGCGACTTGTCGATGATCGCGCACTGGCTCGCGGCCAGCCCCGAACGCTGAAAGGCGGCGCGCGCCTCGGCGGCGTTGCCGGCGGCATGCTCGATCGAGGCGATGCGGACGAGTGCGCCGACACGCAGCGGATCATTAGCGGCCAGCCCGGCGTCGCCGCCGACCTGGGCGAGCAATAGCTTTGCCCTGGCCGCGTCGTCCGCGTCGGCGAGCAACAGGCGCAGCGCGGCCCGGGAACGCGGGTCGGCGGCATAGGCCGGATCGGACAGCAACGGCCCGACCAGGCGTCGATAGCCGCTATCGCGCCAGATCTCCGCGACGGAGGTGACGCGCTCGGCGACGTGCAGGTTCAGCCGCGCGCTGGCCGGAGCGCCCTGCGCGACCGCAAGCCCGAGCGCGCGCGCCGCGAAGCCGTGGCGCTCATCGCGCGGCACCGCGCTGTTCGCGACGAGGGCGGCGAGCGCGGCGATCATGCGCGGCGTGTCC
>VYKR01000047.1_pt2 | contig 17822 bp, 19 predicted proteins | sample 5109561 | NCBI WGS metagenome assembly VYKR01 (sample SAMN12291799, study PRJNA351875) | freshwater metagenome | isolation source: freshwater lake | place: USA: Michigan, Ford Lake | collected 2015-08-15
TGCGTAAGAACTTCAGGATTTTGTGTCCAGTAGTTCATTAGTATTTTATTGCTTTAACTCAGGCTCTGTAAGACTTTTAGCCATAGCTAGTATGTTTATACGGGGGAAGTCCAGATATAAAGATTTTATTAAACTGTATTTAAAAATACAATACTGGGGTGGAAAGTGTGGTGGTTAACCATCCGCCAGTCTTTGGTCTTAGACTAAATCTGGTTATTAAAGACTGATTATTTATTCTTCCTTTTGCCTCTTGCAAGAGTGCCTATTGCCTGTCCTGATATGTAGCCTATACTCAAAGGATTTAGTATTGTCAAGTTTTGTAGAAAATAAGAGTTAAGGTCGGTTAAGCGTCAAAACATCGAGGCTTTTCCTTGATCCTGGCAATGTAAACTTTGATTAAGAGAAAGACTTCTAGCTCCGATCCGATGTTATATTAATAATTGAAGCTAAAGAAAAAAGCTTCCCTGACAGATCAACTGGCAAGGTTATAAGGTCAAGTTCACAAAGGAGTAAACCCTGTTAAAGTTACATTCTGTCTCGATGACGACGATAACAGCGACCGACCTGAACGCTCATATTTCCCAGAGTAGAGAACAAGGGAGTTAGGCAATTGGAACTAGGGTTCAATGCTTCTCCAACCAGTCTCAAGTTATGAGGGGAAATACCTGAGAATCGGTAAACTGATCGCTGTTATTGTTTGTCAACACAAGTAATTGATAATTGCAGTCGCTCTCCTTTGATGAGATAATAGAAAGTCTTCTGTTCAAAAGGATATCGATAGGATGCGACTCTCTCAACAGCTTTTTGTCACCCTCCGGGAAGACCCAGCCGAGGCGGAAATCCCTAGTCATAAATGCTTAGTCCGTGCTGGTTACATTCGTCGCATCGGCAGCGGTATTTACGCCTATTTACCCCTGATGTGGCGGGTTTTACAGAAAGTCTCCCAGATAGTCCGGGAAGAAATGAACAAAGCCGGCGCCCAAGAATGTTTACTTCCCCAACTGCAACCGGCGGAACTCTGGCAAGAATCAGGCCGTTGGGACACCTACACAAAAGCAGAAGGGATTATGTTTGCCCTGACGGACCGGCAAAAGCGGGAGTTAGGATTAGGACCGACTCACGAAGAAGTAATTACTGCCGTCGCTCGTGATTTAATTCGTTCCTATCGACAATTACCAGTTAATTTATATCAGATTCAAACTAAATTTCGCGATGAAATTCGCCCTCGTTTTGGTTTAATGCGGGGACGAGAATTTATTATGAAGGATGCCTATTCTTTCAATCTCGACGAGGAATGTTTAAAGAAAACCTATCAAGCGATGGATATAGCTTACCGCAATATTTTCCGCCGTTGTGGGTTAGCTTTTCGGGCAGTAGAAGCCGATTCTGGAGCGATTGGCGGTTCCGCATCCCAAGAATTTATGGTCTTAGCTGATGCTGGAGAAGATGAGGTTTTATTTACCGCCGATGAAAAGTATGCGGCTAATGTGGAAAAAGCCGTTTCTTTGCCGGCAGATAAAGTGGCTTCTCCCTTGAAAAAGTTTGCTAAAAAAGAGACTCCTAACACCAACACGATCGAAAGTTTAGCTAAATTTCTCGATTGTTCTGCCACTGCTATCGTCAAGAATGTTCTCTACGAAGTGGTTTATGATAGCGGCATAACTGTTTTAGTTTTGGTGAGCATTCGGGGCGATCAAGAGGTTAATGAAGTTAAACTACAAAATGAATTAGTTAGACAGGCGAGCCGTTACAATGCTAAAACAATTTTGGCTTTAAAAATCCCCGATGCTGCCGCTCAACAGAAATGGGCAACTAAACCTTTACCTTTGGGTTATATTGCTCCCGACTTAGAAGATAATTTGCTCAAAAAAGCCAGCGATATAGCTCCTAAGTTTTTACGCATAGCAGACAACACGGTGACAGACTTAGAAAACTTTATTACCGGTGCTAATGAAACGGGGTTTCATGTAGTGGGAGCCAATTGGGGTCAAGATTTTATCTTACCGGAATTAATCGTCGATCTACGCAAAGCCAGGGTAGGCGATCGAGCTATTCATGATCCTAATCAAACCTTGCAAAGTGCTAGAGGAATTGAAGTCGGTCATATCTTCCAATTGGGCTATAAATATTCTCAAGCTATGAATGCTTTTTATACTAATGAAGCGGGAGAATCTACCCCCATTTGTATGGGTTGTTATGGCATAGGAGTATCCCGTTTAGCACAGGCAGCCGTAGAACAATCCTACGATAAAGATGGCATTATTTGGCCCGTAGCTATTGCCCCCTATCAAGCGATTGTGGTTATTCCTAATTTAGCCGATGCCGAGCAGGTAAAAACCGCCGAAAGTTTATACAATGAGTTAAATCAAGCCGGCATTGAAACCCTTTTAGATGACCGGGGTGAACGTGCGGGAGTTAAGTTCAAAGATGCGGATTTAATTGGGATTCCCTATCGCATTGTCACGGGTAAATCTCTCAAATCGGGTAAGGTGGAATTAGTCGAAAGAGCCAGTAAAAAAGCGTCAGAAGTAGCAATTAATGAGGTGGTTTCCTATTTAAAAACTGCTATTTCACAGATATCTGATTAAGTGATTAAATATACAGATAATTTTGCTTGTTTATGGGTCTGATGAGCGAAGATGGCTGGTTTAAGGCATCAAAAACTGTTCCCTGTTCCCACTCAAAGACTTTTTCAGCATTACTGTTTGAGTTTTGGGGGATTTTTCTCTAAAGCAGCTAATAAGTAGGGAGGCACAATTATTTGTAGGATGGGTTAGCGGTAGCGTAACATGAGCGGGGGTTGGGTTTCATGCTTCAACCCAACCTACGTTCATCTTATATTTAATTCCACCCAATGGTAAAACCCTTTTAAAATAAGGCTTTTGACCTGTTAAAATCCGATGTTAGTGCCAGAATATAGGATTGGGACATTCAAAAACCTGGCATTATTCTTTTTATAGTACATAAACTGGTACAAAAAAAGAAGGGCAACAAAGCCTGAAACGACCGACTCCTAACCCCACCAACAAACTTTTTCAGCAAACCCTAACTAAGACTTGCTCCAGTGGAATATGAGTCAGAAAAAATGTTTTTCCTTCCGAATCTCGCAAAGCTTCTAGATAGGTATCAATTCCTCGCGGTTCGGGCCAATTTTCAACATCTGCTAAATGCAAAGCAATTTAATGTGACTTCCTCGTTGACTGTGAATAGTAAAGCCAAATCGAGCGAGAATTTTGATCACGTCTTTGCCTGATAGTTGTTTCAGTTTAGGCATATTCAGGCTGTAACTCAACCGTAATCTGTAGAGAAGGTTTGGCAACTAGACCAAACTCACTAGGCTCTTCTCCTTCTAAATGTAATAAGACAGCTTCTTTGAGATTATTAACCACCTCATCTAAGGTATTTCCCTGGGTCACAACCGAAATTTCCGCGCATTCGGCTACATATTCTTGTTGTTCACCAGAATAAATAATTGCCGTAATTTTTGAACTTAATTCAGCCATAATTGCTCAGATAAAATTCGTTTTGAGTGTAATATAGTATATTTTGGCTATGGGGAAATAGCCTGAAAAATTGGGAGAGATTTGTCTCGTGCAGTGTAGTCTTCGATAAGCAGTTCTAGGACTTCAAGGGCATTTTGTAGGGCTGCATTGTAGGTTTCACCCTGGGTATAAGCATAGGGTACAAATTCAGGGAGATGGGCGATAAATTTGTTGTATTGTTGTGACCATTGAATAAAAATACTATAGTGATAATTCATGGGTTGTCTCCTTGATTTAATTTTGCTAGTTCCTGAAGTGCATTTCTTACGTCTTTTTCCTGGTAGCGATCATCATCACTACTATCTTTGCCTGACAGGGTCAAGCTATATTCTAAACGTGGATGACTTCAGGCGTTATGACCGCTCTTACCTAATCTCCATAGTGTGTTTTGGTACGAATAATCAGAATAGTTTGATCGTCTTCATAAATTTCATAAAGCAGACGATCTTTTCTATTTAGGCGATAGGAATACAAGCCTTCTAAATCGCCTTTTAAGGATTTGCCAATATAGGGATTAATTGCAATTATGTTAGTTAAAATTTCTTGAAGTTTGACTTTTTGTTTTTGGGTGAGTTCGTCGGTATCTTTTCGCGCTTGTTTAGAAAAGACAATTGTGTAGGTTCTCATCCAAATACTTGTTCCATTGTGAGGGTTTCTCCTGCGGCATATTCTCGTCGTGCTGATGCAATATGTTGTAATAGTTTGGAATCTTGCATGAGTTCGGAGGTTTCAGCTAAGGATTCCCATTCTTCTTGAGTGATGAGAATATAACTGCGATTTTCACGAACGATCACTACTCCATCGGGTTCTTTTTCAGTGCGATCGCAGAGTTCTTCTAGGTTGGCTTTGGCGTAATCAACGGTGACTTGATACATAAATCGCTTACGGTTTGTGGGGATTACTCTTAATAATAAAGCAAAAATTGTTTCTTGGCTGACGTTTTCATTATTTATTTTGGGCTTTTTGGTTCTGATCGAGAAGAAGGCGATATAACAACTTCAGTAATGATCTAAGCCGTAACTTGCATAATGTTTATTTTGGCTTTTCCGAGATCATGGTATAAAATGTTCTATGAACGGTTAAATACTAGGAGATATTACTGAACCGAGAATATTTGGGCTATGCGGAAATAGCCTGGAGAGGTGGGAGAGATTTGTCTCGTGCAGTGTAGTCTTCGATAAGGAGATCTAGGACTTCCAGAGCATTTTGCAAGGCTGCATGGTAGGTTTCACCATGGGTATGAGCATAGGGTCCAAATTCAGGGAGATGGGCGATAAATTTGTTGTCTTCTTGTGACCATTGAATAAAAATACTATAGTGATAATTCATTGTTTATATCCTCAATTTCTTGAAAAACTTCTTCTAAAAAAGGAGCTTTTGAGCTTACTATATTATCTTCATGTCGATCATGCTTATGATGAGGAAATGAAGGAAAATTAAGTTTTTGATGATGAGGAGCATTATCATAACGGAAAATTAAATCACCTTTTTGATTGATATAGTGGTAAGAATATTTGCCTCGGTTTATGCTGATCTCTACTTCGACAAATTCTCGAATATAGAGCCGAGAGCCTTCAATAAAGGTAATATTTCCTCTAATAAAACCGAGACTCTCTGTCCGTTTTTCTGTGTCAAGTTCAAAAGTTTGGATCATGGATGAGTTTGTTAGAAGTTTTCTAATTCTCTCAAAGTAAGTCTCAATCAACAAATTCAATCTCCTTAATGATGGCTATTTTTTGCTGTATTTTGTCAAGCATCCATGATTCTCCTAACCATTCATCAAAATCTTCACTGTGTTGTAATTGATCGTTGGTAAACAAATCAACAAACTGCTCTGTTGACCATTGATATTGAGTTTCAAATTCTTTTAAGCGAGCTTGAGTTTTTTGTAATCCGCTTTCTAAGTCCCGTAGCCGATTATTCAGATCGCTTTGAATCATTGCTTTAAGGGATTCTGGTTGACTGGAGCGCAGTTTAATCAGGTTTGTTGAGTTTGATTCTAGCGGTTGGGTTTGCATGGTGATTTTTTCTTGTCAGTGTTAATTTAGAGTAAAAAATGATTGCCACTCCATTGGGTTCTTTTGAGGTTTATTTGGGCTTTTCCGAGATCATGGTGTAAAATGTTCTAAGTACCTAGGCAAAATTAATTACACATATCTAACCCCCCCTTTGCCTCTTGCCTCTTGCCTTTTGCCTTTCTTCACCAGGAAATTTATTTTGCACGACTACTTATGAACGTTTAAACAGTGGAAGATATTACTAAACTGGTGCTTATCTTTAATTGTACTGCTTCTTATTGCAACTGTTGTTGCGCTAGTGACGCAGCGACTACAAACAACGATGAGGTAAAAAAATGAAGCTCAAAATCTGCAAAATCGGCAACTCATTAGGAGCCTCTTTCCCCAAAGAAGTTCTCGACAAACTCCAGGTGGGAGAAGGAGATACGATATACGTCACCGAAACGCCAGACGGGGTACAGTTAACCACCTACGACCCAGAATTCGAGCAAATTATGGAAGCAGCTTCTCAAGTTACCCGCCGCTATCGCAACGCTCTGCGGGAATTGGCTAAGTAAAAAAGCGTTGGCTTAATTCCTCGTCGGGAAGTTGGGAAAGCATCAGAAGTACCTAGGCAAAATTAATTACACATATCTAACCCCCCCTTTGCCTCTTGCCTCTTGCCTTTTGCCTTTCTTCACCAGGAAATTTATTTTGCACGACTACTGATTATAATTACTTTTTACTGTTTGAGTGTTAGGGTGATTTTCGCCCAGTGTAGCTATCAAAATAGCAATAGCTTTTTGATAAAGCGGTTCTGCTTCTGCGTATTTCCCTTGAGTGCCATAAAGTTTCGCCAGATTGTTAAGACTGGTTGCTATATCAGGATGCTCTGCTCCTAATTGCTTTTCTATAATCGCCAGCGCTCGCAAATAGAGAGGTTCCGCTTTTGTGTATTTCCCTTGAGCGTAATAAAGTTTCGCCAGATTGTTGAGACTTTGACCAACGTCAAGATGCTCTTTTCCTAATTGCTTTTCTGTAATCGCCAGCGCTCTCAAATAGAGTGGTACCGCTTTTGCATATTTCCCTTGAGCGCGATAAATATTCGCCAGATTAGTATAGAGAGTTTCTGCCTCGGCATATTTCCCTTGAGAGTTATAAAGACCCGCCAGATTGTTGAGACTTTGAGCAACATCAAGATGCTCTGCCCCTAATTGCTTTTCTAAAATTGCCAGTGCTTGCAAATAGAGAGGTTCTGCTTCTGCATATTTCCCTTGAGCGCGATAAAGATTCGCCAGATTGTTGAGACTGGTCGCCACAGAAGGATGCTTTTTTCCTAATTGCTTTTCCGTAATCCCCAGCGAGTGCAAAAAGAGAGGTTCGGCTTCTGCGTATTTACCTTGAGAGTTATAAAGACCCGCCAGATTGTTGAGACTTTGAGCAACATCAGGATGGTCTTTTCCTAATTGCTTTTCCCAAATCGCCAGTGATCGCTGATAGAGTGTTTCTGCTTCTGCGTATTTCTTTTGATCGTGATAACAAGTCGCCAGATTGTTAAGACTGGTCGCCACGAGAGGATGCTCTTCTCCTAATTGCTTTTCCAAAATCGCCAGCGCTTGCAATAAGAGAGGTTCTGCTTCTGCGTATTTTGCTTGAGACTTATAAAGACTTGCCAGATTGTTGAGACTGGTCGCCACATCAGGATGCTCTTTTCCTAATTGCTTTTCCAAAATTGCCAGTGATCGCTGATAGAGTGTTTCTGCTTCTGCGTATTTACCTTGATCGTGATAAAAAGCCGCCAGATTGTTGACACTGGACGCAACGTGAGGATGCTCTTCTCCTAATTGCTTTTCTGTAATCGCCAGCGCTCGCAATAAGAGAGGTTCTGCTTCTGCGTATTTCCCTTGAGTGCGATAAAGAACCGCCAGATTGTTGAGACTTTGAGCAACATCAGAATGCTCTTTTCCTAATTGCCTTTCCAAAATCGCCAGTGATCGCCGATAGAGTGTTTCTGCTTTTGCGTATTTCCCTTGAGCGTGATAAAGACTCGCCAGAGCGTTGAGACTGTAAGCAAAGTCACGATGATTTTTGCCTAAACGTTGTTTACTCAGAGTTAAACATTGTTCACCATAAGGAACTGCTAAATAATAAAGTCCCTGCGCTCGATAAAAACTAACTAAACCAACAAAAGGATAAATTAAATCTTCATTATCTAACCATTGATTTAACTCCTCTGCGACAACTTTTATATGCTCAATATCCGGTTCTAAATTAGCAACGTCTTCTAAGGTCAAGGTGTACTTAATATCTTTAGCAATTCTTGCCATCACCTGACAATAGGCTCGTTTTGCTTGCTCCTTAAACGCCGATGCTTCTAACTTATCGCGCAAATACATCCGAATTAAAGTATGCAAATCATAGTTCTGATTATCAACATCAGTTAGCAAATTTAAATTTACCAAATGTCGTAAATCCGTCCTAGTCGGTATCGGTAAATCAGGCGGATTAATAGATGCGGAAACCGATTTAGATAGACCAAACCAGCGTGAAAATGTCGGGAAAAGTTTCTCGATTTTTGCACTGATACCATCTGTCGGTTTTGCAGAAAGAGGTTTTGTTTTTGCTACCTCAAACAAAGACAAAATTAACTTTTCATTAATCCGACTTTCCGCAAATAAACTGAGCCATTCTCCTGCTAATCGAGAACTCTCACTCAACTCCCCCCAACTCAACTCAAACGCCGCTGCTACCCCCCTTTGAGCCGTCATAAAAGCATTTTGGGGAAATTGTAAACTCTCATCCTTTAATTTTTGCGCCTGTAACTGTGCTAAAAGTTCTGTTAACTCACAACTCATATACTGTCCATAGCGTCCCACCAACTCAATCCCTAACGGTAAATACCCCAACCATTTGACTAATTCTCTGGCTTTTTCTTGGTTATTTACTACCGCATTGGGTAAAAAGAAAGCTAACAATTCTACCGCCGCATCAGGACTTAAGACTTCTAAATCAATCGGATTAAAATTACGAGCAATCTGTTCATTACGAGTCGTAATAATTACCTTAAACCGCTTTTCACCTTGAGGCGGTAAATAGTCTTTTATTTGTTCATAGCGACGCACATCATCAAAAATAATTAAGGCTTGATCCTGCTCATTCTTGAACCAATTATGCCAACAAAAACGAATCCGCTCTACCAATTCCCCTTCCGTCGGTAAAATTAATCTTAAATGAAGCTGAACAAAGGTTAAAATACTCAAACCCGGATCACTTTCCGCTACATTTAACCAAGCAATTCCCCCTAGATAGGTTTTGTTTTCCCATTCCCGCCAACTATACTGTAACGCTAATTCCGATTTACCAACGCCACTCATCCCCGTCAACGTCGAAATCGCCACGCGGTTAGCTTCCTGTAATTGGGTTGCTAATTGGTTTAAAACTTCATCACGTCCAACAAATTTTGCAACCCCACTATTGGGTAAATTGTGAAGGTTTTGTTTGACCTGATCCTCAACAGGCGACTGTAGTCAGGTGAAGTTAAAAGTCGGATTATGATTATGAATTATTCCTTGATTAACAATTCCAACATTTTTCATCATATTAATAACGTAAGGATTAGATTCATTTTCCTTAACCACTTGTTCTGCAACTTTTTGTATTTCTGGATATTCTAGTAAAGTCGCCATTACCTCAATGGTTTCAGGTAACAAAGCAGGATTTTGATTAGCCGATTGCAACTTTTTTAAAGTATCAGGAGACTTGACTGCGATTAAATTTATCAGTTTTTCAAGGAAACCATCTAAGACAAGCTCCCCCACACGAGCCAACGCTCCCCCTAAAATAATCGTGAATCCTGTAGCCAATAGAGTTAAAGGTTCCATGATACAACTCCTTGCTAATAAATGGCACTTAATTAATTGTTAGATAGTGTAACAGGCTTCTGGTTCTTGTGTTTTATCTTTAATAAGATTATAGCCTGTGAAATAACAAAATGCCTACCCCGTGGAACAGGCTTCTAGTTCTTGTACCTGATCTTTGATAAGATTAACGTATAACCTTTAATTCTAGTTTGCTTGAGTTTGTCGTTCATGGCTTAGGGAAAATAACGGTACATTTCTTTACGGTGTAAAACTCGGACAAAAGCAATCATATTCTCCTCAACATAAATACCTATGCGGTAATCTCCTATTCTTATCCGATAGTAACTAGGGTGGCCTTCAATAGCTTTGATATTTCTTAACTCAGCTAGATTATTGGCCGCTTCTACCTCCACAATGACAGCTTCAATTCGTTGTCGTAGCTTACGATCCTTGATAGCACCTAAATCTCGAAAAAAAAGGCGACGAAATTCAACTTGCATGATTTACTCTGCTAATAAAGAAAAAATTTCTTCTCGACTGACATTTTCATCATGAAGACCTTCTTCTATTGCTTTGGCTAGAGCCATATCCTCTATCACTTCATAAATTACGTCTGTTAAAGTTTCCCGTTCCTGCAATAATAACTCATGCAGAACCTCTTTAACAATAGGCTTGAGTGCTTGGGCTTGATCTTCTAACATTTTTGTCTCCTAATCTGTGTTTTATCTTTAATAAGATTATAGCCTATAAACTGGCAAAATACCTACCCCGTGGAACAGGCTTCTGGTTTCTGTACTTGATCTTTCCGAATCTTCGTAGTCATAAACTTACTCGATGTAACCAAAAAAATTCTTCTCGACTGACATTTTCATCATCAAGACCTTCTTCTATTGCTTTGGCTAGAACCATATCCTCTATCATTTCATAAATTACATCTGTTAAAGTTTCCCGTTTCTGCAATAATAACTCATGCAGAACCTCTTTAACAATAGACTTGAGTGCTTGGGCTTGATCTTCTAACATTTTTGTCTCCTAATCAATCTTTTGGTTAATTTTAATAGTTGCTTTTCCTGTAACTCTTATCCCTTTTGTGCCAATTTGTTCTGTTTTAGTCGTTGTTTTTCCTTTTACCGGTTGCTCAATTTCAGCATTTATTTCTCCTGCTTCCAAGTTATCTAAACCAATTTGGCTGATTTTCCCTGCTTAAATTTCCTGTCCCCAAATTCGTAACTCTTCAGCAAAAAGAGAATCTTCGTCTAAAATCACATCCAAATTTTTAGTGATAGTTTCAATGGCCGTGCTGTCCCCACTTTCTAATTTAGCTAATGCTTCATTGACATTGAGCGATTTTCCCGTTAACCGATCCCTAATCTTTCCCCATAATACAGAAATTTTCGCCACAGTCTCCGCCGTAAAACGCTCGGCCAAATCTCCTGTACCTGATTTAACGAACTCCTGGATTGCCAACGTTACCAACACAATCGCGCTTAAAGGTTCAGTCATATTTAACTCCTTTGGTGTTTGGGTTGAAATACAATATTTGGGGTGGAGGTTTCTTATACCATGATTATATAGTAAAGATCGCTTCGGTGGGATCATGGTTGATACAGTAAAGTTAATGCAGGTATCACTCTCTCGTCATGACATAATTATTAATAACATAAATCTCACTCATACTAAGCACAGTTTCCCTAAGCTGTTACCCATTTAAACTGGGTATGATAGTGTTAAAAAATGAACTATAAAACTCGCTCTTTCCCTTTGTTTTAAGCAGTAATTTAGATACGTCAGCAGTTTAACTCGCACAAATTTTTAACTGGGATTGTTGCTATACTGGTGGCTCTTGACAAAAGATCATGTTAATTATTTTTCTGATGAAGATTATTAGTCACCTTTTCATGTACTATGGGTCTATGGCAATATTTTTGAAGGATCACGATCGATGCAATCCCTAAGGCTCAGAGTTAAAACTGCTTGGAGAAGCAAAAAAGCAAGGATGATTATATCGTTCCTATTGCTTTTTATCTTCATGCCAATTTTTCTTTATGCTTGTTTTAGTGATCTTCCTAACCAATCATCGGAGCAACGGCAAGGAACCCTTTTGGTTTGGTATCCAGAAGAGGGCAATTTAACTGAAGTACTAGGTCTCGGTTTGCAAGAGTTTGAAAAATTAAATCCGCAGGTGACAATTCTTGAACAAGCTATTCCTATCGATGAGATACCCGAACGTTTTTTTAAACAATCTCAAAGCGGATTGGGTGCGAGTGTTATTCTAATTTTTTCGAGAAATATACCTAGATTAGTATCTGAAGGGGTACTGGGGGAAATTGACCGAAAAAATCTAGATTTATCTATCTATAATCCCCCAACCCTGAAACAAGTTAGCTATCAAGGAAAAATCTATGGCATTCCCTTAGGTTCTCGTACTCGTGTACTGTGTTACAATCAAAAAAAATTACAAGTTAGTACCGATCCGCTGCTGAAGCAACCTCCCACCAGTTTAGAGGGATTAGTGGAACGTGCCCGCAAAGGTTATTCTGTGGGGATGGTGTCCTCTTTTGAAGATACTTTTTGGGGAATGGCAATTTTTGGCAGCTATTTGTGGGATGATCAGGGTAGGCTGCAACCTCGCTTGGATGGTTGGGCAAAATGGCTAGAATGGCTAAAATTTGCCTCGTCACAGCCTAATTTTATCCTCAATCGTCAACGGGAATTACTTCATGATGCCTTTGCTAGAGGTCGCTTAACCTATTATGTGTGTAATTCTATTGAAATTGCCGATTTAAAAAACAGCCTCCAAGATGATCTCAGAGTCGCTTTACTTCCCCAAGACACTCAAGGTAAAGCAGCACCAATTCTCTATACACGGGTGATGGTATTCAATCGTAATAATAGTGATAATGAAAATAGTTTGGGATTAGCTTTAGGAAAATTTCTCACCAATCCCGAACAACAATTGCAAGCAATCATCCAAACAGAAAGTTTTATTCCCACTAATCGACGGGTACAGATCGAAGGAAATTTACTACCGATCGAATCGGTATTATTACAACAATCTCACAATTCCGTGGCAGTTCCTCTGAATGATTGGGAAAAGTTGAATAAAATTTTAGAAGAAGGAGAATTTTGGTATGAAAGAGCGATCGCTGGTGAAATATCTTCCTCAACAGCAGCCCACCAACTGACACTTTATATTCAATCAGATCTTGCTGAGGAAGTCGGGAAAATAAATTAATTATGAACAACAATATTCCCTCTCTTTCGGAAATAATTGCTAACCAATTATTATTTTTAGGACGCAGAAATGTTCAAAATCAATTAATGATTATTTTTCTCTGTTTAATTCTTGCTTGGTTATTGTCAAAATGGTTATGGTCTTACTTAGAAAAAAGATTTCCTCACGTCACCAGTTTTATTCACAGTGATAAAAAATTAACCCTCCGTCAATATTTTGCTATCCTGATACAGTTTCTTAATTTTCCAGTTATTAGTATAATTTTACTTGACTTAAATTATCTAATTTTTTTCAGTCAAAATTGGACAAGAGGAATGATTAGTTTATCTATAAAACTCCTGTGGTTTTATTTAGTTTATCGTGGTTTATTAGCTGGACTATACGCCAAGTTTTCCGTCAATACAATTAAATATTATCATTTTCGTCTTTTAGCACCTTTATTGGTGTTATTTCTCCTGAGAACCATTATTGTTTTCTACAATAATATTCAGGAAATCGCCCAAGTATCTCCTTTCAATTTATTCAATAGTCCGATCACATTGGGAAGCATATTTATTTTGATAATAGCTCCCTATTTTCTGGTAATTGTTGTTGATCTTATAGAGACTATAATTCTGAGTGTTGCTAATTTAAATCAGCAAGCTAGTCGCGGTGAAATTGAAGCAACTTTGCTGTTAGGACGTTATTTTTTCATTGTCTTAGGTTTTATTCTCATCTTGGGTTATGTGGGAGTTAATGCCACGGCAATAGCGGCAATTACTGGCGGTTTATCGGTGGGTATTGGTTTCGGTCTGCAGCAAGTAGTAAGTAATTTTATTAGCGGTATTTTACTATTATTTGAAAAAGTTCTCAAACCCGGTGATATAATTAATATTGAAGGGCAAACTTCTCAGGTAAAAAAGCTAGGTATTCGAGCGACAACAGTGCAAATCCTCACGGATAATTCCGAAAAAATTATCCCCAATCAAAAGTTTTTTACTGAGGATGTCACCACCTATACGGGTAGTGATAACTTGATTTATTGTTCAATTGTTATTGGAGTTGGTTATCAGTCTAACGCACAACAGGTGATGAATTTATTGCTAGACATTGCTAATCAACATCCTCACATACTTCAAAACCCGCAACCAGTAGCCTTTTTTCTTAATTTTGGTGATTCTAGTTTAAACTTTGAATTAAAGTTCTGGTTGGATGATATTAACGGGAAAAAGCGAGTAATTAGTGATATTAATTGTGTTATTCTTGAGCGGTTTACTCAACAGGCTATCGAGATTCCCTTCCCGCAACAAGATATTCATATTCGCAATAATTAGCAATTTATTCTGGTCAAAAACCCTAGCTGATTATTTTCATCTGAAGATATATCAATTCCACTTATTAAATCCCTGTATTTATTGTTTTTTATTAATAGTTAATGTCTTGACATAAGATAGTATATTCAGAGATACTCAATAATATAGAATCAAAATCTCCCAGATTAATTTATCGAGGTTTTGCTGATGCTTTTTCGTCCTACTTGGCTTGGTACTTTATCGCTTGTCCTTGCCTTAAATTTGCCCCTTAGTGCCTCAGAAACCTGCGTCCCGATACCTTTGATCGGTGGTCAAGGAAACCAAGTAACCAAGACCGTTTCTCAACCGACCGTTCCTACTGTGTTCGGTGTCGATATCACTCGCAATAACTGGAATACCGATTGGGCGGTTCCGAGCGATCGCAACTGGCAAAAATTCCTGGCCACTATTTCCTCGGATGAGGGTGGTTCCTTCGATATCCAGATGTACCTCAAGTACAGCGATCAAACCACGGGACAGTTTTTTAACCAACAAGATGTACGGATCGACCCGGGTAAACCCCTGACTATTACCGCCACACCGGAACCCAACGATGAACCCTATCAAGTCAATCTTTTTATCGGTGGTGTCAACCATTTCGGCAAGACCTACACGGTAACTGTTGTCGGCTGCTACCGCTAGAGCGTTTTTTTAATAGTGAGGAGTGAAAAATTATGGGATTCTCGCCCTGCCGCCTGCTGATCTGGACTTTGCTCGGTTTATCGTTTCCCGTCCCCAGTGTTCTTGCCGAAGCGATAGATGACGGGAAAGCGATCGCTCCCCTGACCGTTGCCCCTTCCTTCTGTGAGGGTTTTACCCCCTTGACCAATAGGGTCGCCCCCTTGGTATTCGAGGGGGAAACCCGAACCGAGGAATTACCCGACAGTGCCTGTGCCAAGGATCTGGCGGGAGTAGGAGCGCCCGTTTTGCCAGCCTCTCCCCCCACAGAACCCACCCCGGCTGCGACCCCGAACGCACCGGAAAATCCCGCTCCCCAAGGCCAAGAGGATCGAGGTTGGCAGATTAAATTTCAGCCCTACGCGACCATTCCGATCAATACCTACGGAACCGCAACGGCCCGGGGACGTACCGTCAACTATCATCTCGATCTCGGGGAAGTATTACAATCGCTCCGGGTGACGGGTAGCGCGCGCGTGGAAGCCTGGAACGGTCGTTTCGGTTTGATTTTCGACGGTTATTACGCCAGCTTGAGAAACGTGATCAACCTCCAGAAGACAAGGGTTCGAGAGCCGAATTTTATCAACTCCTTGAATTGGTTGCTGAGTCAGGATGCCAACCAGAGAATTCAAAAAGCGATCAATGGACTCGAAGGCATCTCCCAGTCGGTCGATCGGATACAAGGATTAAAAGAAGAGGGGAGCTTTCAAGAGGCAGGAGACAAAATTCGAGCCTTACGACAGGATATAGCCCTAAAAACCGAACAATTAAGCCAATTACCAGCGGCAGCCCAAGAATTGCGCGATCAGATACGGCAAGAAGTCGCCCTTCGGGAGGAACAATTACAGGAACTGGAAACGGCGATCGATAACGCTCGGCAACGTTTCCAGCAAGAGATCGTTCCGAAAATCGAGCAGGCGCAGGAACTAAAGACGACCCTCGCAGAAATTCGACAGGAGGTGCGGCAAGAGGTCGAGCGAAAAGCCGAGCGCCTAAACGAATTTAAACAGGCTCTTGACAGCCTTCAAGGACAATTGGCCGAACGCCAGAATACTTTACAAGAAATGGTCGTAAAAATTCAGACTCTCCCCGAGGTGGATATAGGTGAGATTCGGGATAATATCGATATTCGAGATCTCCGGGATTTAGAGAAGAAAATAGCAGAATTACCCCGCGATCCTGCCTTTAGCGATCGGCTAGGAAATTTGAAGGATTTTCAAGAAAAGCTCTCGCAAATACAGGAAGCTCTGGCTAGAGGGCAGGAAAAAATTCAAGAATTGCGGGGGTTAAAAGATAGCGAACCCCTGCAACAACTGCAAGCGAAGATTCAAGAGTTACGGGAGCTAAAAGATAGGGAACCCCTGCAACAACTGCAAGGGAAGATTGAGGAGTTGCGGCAGACTAAAGATAGCGAAATCCTCCAACAACTGCAAGCGAAAGTTCAGGAGCTACAGCAGTTAAAAGATAGCGAACCCCTGCAACAACTGCAAGCGAAACTCCAAGAGTTACGGGAGCTAAAAGATAGCGAACCCCTGCAACGACTCGAACAAGAAATTCAGAACGCCCGAGAATCGCTCGAACAACTAGAACAAACAATGCAACAGGTACAAGAATTCGCCGACAATCGCCAATTACAGCAACTCGAAGCGGATTCGGAAACAAACCTACAATTCGATCAGGGCATCTACGATTTCGCCGTCAGTTACCACATCGGCGCTCCGATCAGCCACGAACTGCCCGAAAAACCCTCTAATCGCTCTTTTCCCTTAATTTGGTTCCAGCCCTATGCGGGCCTTCGTCTCAATAGTATCAGTATCGATATCGAGGAAACGCTTACCGTACAGCTATCCAGTCCCCTCGTCAACTTCAGCCAAACCTTCCAACAAACCTTCAGTCAGGGGAGAACTTGGTTTGAACCGCTCCTCGGCGGTAAATTTGGGGTACAGGTGTCCGATCCGATCACTTTATGGATTCGGGGAGACGCTTCCGGTTTCGGGCTGGCCGGCGATACAGATCTAAGCTGGAACCTCCTCTTCGGAGTCGATTGGTGGGTGAATCGCCAAATTTCCCTGCAATTCGCCTATCGTTTCTACGGGATCGAGTATAAAAACGGTAGTGGCGATAACGCATTCGGTTTTACGGAAAACTTTAACGGACCCTTTCTCGCCGCCACTTTTCACTTTTAACTTAGTGTCAGCATTCGTCCCTCGCGCTTAGTGCGATGGGACGGGGCTTTTCAAGGGGCGAAGTAATTCGCCCCAGGGTTCCCCTCAAGAATGCTGACCAACATATAGACAATTCCCCAAAACTATGTTATCATAGTTATAGTTTCTTGATAACTCTTATGGACAAAGCGTACAAATTCAGACTTAAGCCTAATACCGAGCAAGAAATAGCCTTAGCTAAAAGCTTTGGCTGTTGTCGTTGGTTTTGGAATTATTCCCTGAATTTATGCCAAGAAACCTATAAAACCACGGGAAAAGGACTGACACGAAACTATATTCAAGGACTATTGCCCAGTCTCAAAAAAGAATATGAGTGGTTGACAGATGCTTATTCCCAGTGCTTACAGGTTGTTGCTTTGAACTTATCGCAAGCTTATCAAAATTTCTTTGAGAAACGAGCTAGATTACCAAGATTCAAATCTAAACATGGTAAACAATCAATTAGCTATCCAGCTAAGGTCAAATTTGAAGGTGACTACCTCAAATTACCGGGTAAAGTTGGCTTAGTTTATTGTGTTCGTCATCGGGAATTTGCAGGAACAATTAAAACCGTTACTATCTCAAAAAACCCAGACGGTAAATACTACGCTTCTATTTTAGTTGATGATGGACAATCTCCCCTGCCCCCCTTGATAAGGGGGGTGCCGAAGGCGGGGGGATCTACCCTTAATCAGGGTGGTGACGAAGACGGGGGGATAGATGGAAAAGCCATAGGAATTGATTTAGGACTTAATCATTTTGCTATTACCAGCAATGGTAGTAAATATGATAATCCTAAACATTTTGCTAAACATCAACGCAATCTAAAAAGGAAACAACAAAAGCTATCGCGTAAAAAGGAGGGAAGTAACAACCGTCAAAAAGCTAGACGTAAAGTAGCTAAAGTTCACTCTAAAATCTCAAGATGTCGTGAGGATTTTCTCCACAAGCTATCCCGTAAGATAGTTAACGAAA
>VYKR01000150.1_pt1 | contig 17734 bp, 1 predicted proteins | sample 5109561 | NCBI WGS metagenome assembly VYKR01 (sample SAMN12291799, study PRJNA351875) | freshwater metagenome | isolation source: freshwater lake | place: USA: Michigan, Ford Lake | collected 2015-08-15
CATTTAAGTTACCATTCCCAGTTAAGGTGAGATTTTCTAATCCCGCTGCTAGGGTATAACTAAAGGGGGCAATAACCGTATCTGTTCCTGCACTATCAATAATCACATCGTTGATATTATCAATGGTATAAGTGTCATTACCTGCTCCTCCGTCTAGGGTATCTACCCCTGCTTTGCCGTCTAGTTTATCGTTCCCTGCATCGCCTAGGAGGTAGTTATTGCCGTTATTGCCGATAATTGTGTTATTAAGGGTGTTTCCTGTACCGTTAATGGCTGAATTGCCTGTTAGGGTCAGATTTTCCACTAGGTTAGGTAAAGTATAAGAGACACTCGCATAAACTAAGTCCGTTCCGCCTGTGCTACCTGTAACGGTTTCTAGGACAAGATCTCCACTATTATCCACATAATAGACATCATTGCCATTGCCTCCTTCGAGAGAATCCGAACCCAGTCCCCCATTTAGGGTGTCGTTTCCGGCTAATCCTTGCAGGGTGTCGTTTCCGTCTCCACCGACAAGATTGTCATTGCCAGATGTGCCTGTAATGAGTATCCCTTCCGTCACTTGGTTGACGGTAATGGTAAAGGTATCCTCAATAAATAAACCTTTCGATGTTCCTCTGATGGTAATTTGAGCCGTTCCAAACTGATTTTGGAGATAATCTAGGATTAATTGGTTATTAACGATAGTTGCTGTCACCAAGCTAGTATTTGTGTTGGATAACACACTCTTGGTAATTGCATCTCCATCGGGGTCACTAAAGACGGTGGTTATATCAATGACGGTATTGGCTGCATCTTCGTCAACATTGACATCTGTAATCGGATTGAGGACGGTTGGTGCGTCATCTACTGGGTTAACTGTGATATTCACTGTCGCAGCATTATCTGCATAAACAGTCCCATCAAACCCGTTCCAACTAAAACTAACATTACCGTTAAAGTTGGTATTTGGTGTAAAAGTGAGATTATTTAAGTCGCTGACAGTAATTTCTTGACTGAGTGCAATTGCTGTATTGTTCAGTTTGAGAATACCGTTATTAGGTAAAGCAGTAATCTGGATTTTAACGAGAGTATTACCATCAGCGTCATTGAAAGCTGAAGTAAAGTCACTTTGGCTAAAGTTGAGCGCGTTATCTTCATCCACACTCTTATTAATATTATTCAGAGTTGGCGGTTGATTAAGTTGCTGATTCCCGAAGTTAATTCCCGTTAGTATCTGTCCCGCAGTCAGGGTGACATTGTGAACTAAACTGACGGTATTAGTGACTGTGTTAGACCCATTATTATTGTTATTACCTGGGTTAACTACACCTGAGCCAGAATTACTGTCATTGAGGGTGAGTATGCTTTCTGCTAAAGCAATTGCATTGATTCGAGGATAACTGATTCCTGTATTGGTAACGTTATCGTTTTCGTCATCCCCATCAATAATTAAGTTGCTGGTGGTGTCTAATAAGGTACGAAATTCAGTTAAGGTTAATTCCCGTCCTAAATAGGTTTGAGCAATCTGTTGAGCAAGGGTAGCAATTGCGCTAATGTAAGGCACGGCTTGAGATGTGCCACCCATGGTAATTGTCCCACCAGTTGCATTGGCGCCACTGATTAAAATACCCGGAGCAAATACATCTAAAAGGGGATGACGTTGGGAGAAACTGGCGATTCGGTCTGCTCCGGTTGTATAGTCTTTAGCACCATTACTGAAGCTGCCAGAACCGAAATCATCGGCCCAAACTGCACCGACTGAGATAACATTCGGGTCGGCTGCTGGATAGGCTAATCCGGGGGTGCTATTAAAGGTGTAGAAACTGTTACCGGCTGCTGCTGCTATGAGAATATTTTGTCCGGCAATGGCGGCTAATTCATCGCCAATTCCATAGCGTCCGGTGGCGGTTGTCCAGTTTTGATTATCTCCTAAAGAAAGGTTGACAGAGGTGACATTATATGTGTTCGCATTTGTATTAACCCACTGTAATGCTTCTTCTAAGTCAGCAAAGTACCCAGAACCGTTATCTTTAAAGACTTTGAGGATAATTAAGTTAGCATCGGGAGCAATTTGGGAGGCGATACTGGTAATGTGGGAACCGTGATTGTTTTTATCACTGGCATCAGTATCATTATCAGCAAAGTCGTATTGATAGATAATCTTGTCAGCAATACCATTATTATTAGCATCCGCACCGAATAAGGGATGATTTAAGTCTGCGCCTGTATCAATGATGACGATGCTTTGTCCTTGTCCTTTGATGTTGCTAAAGCGGGAATCTGACCAGAAATCATTGAGGTTAATTAGATTGGTGGCGTTAGTATTTTGCGAATTGGTAAGGGTGTTACTGGGATTGGAGATAGGCGGTGTGATTGGATTATTATTGGGAGATTCATCATCAAGAATGGTGACGGTTGCCTGACTTTGATTCCCCAGAGTTGCGCCACCGGTGGGGGTGGTGAGATTGATGGTAAAGTATTCGTTTCCTTCGACTTTGTTGTCATTCCGAATACGGATGGCGTTGGGATTATTTAAGGTGGCGTTTTGGACGGGAATGACTTTACTGATTTCGTTTTCGGCGAAGGTAATGGTAATGGGATTGTGGTTAAAATCGTTGTTAATTGAACTAGCAGCGCAACCACAACCTTTGGCGGTTCCATCGCTAAAGGTTAGGGTGGCTGTGACTGTTCCTGTGAGGTTTCCGCTACGGATGATGATAATTTCAGTGATGGCGGTTCCGTCTTCTGTAACTGTGTAGTTGCTGGTGCTGAAGTTGAGTTGGGTTTGATTACTTGTAGCGGGAGAAATTAGTTCTAAAGTGGGAATGGCGAGGGGAATATCCGCCGCTGTGGTGGTGATATTGAGGAGGGGATAGGTTTGTTTCCAGCCTGTTTGCACTACTTGAGCGACGTTATAATTACCTGGACGTAGGTTATTAAATGTATAGTCGCCGTTAGCATTAGTTTGGGTTGTGGTTTCTCCGGTATCCAGTTGGTTATTATTGTTGGTGTCTAAGTAAACTGTCCAGCCTGCTAGATTGGGTTCGTTGTTATTAACGGCATTGCCATCAATATCGTTCCAAATATTGCCTTTTATTTCAGCATCGTTGTCTTGAATACTGACATTAACATTAGGAAGGGTTAACCCGTTGTAGTTGGTATCTGTACTGCTGATATTGTGGGTAATGGTAGCAGTATGATTCCCTTCTGTTAGGGTGTCATCTACTGCGGTAATGGTGACGTTTTGGGGAGTATTCCAGTTGGTTGTGGTGAAGGTAAGGGTAGTTGAATTGAGGGTGATTTGATTGTTACCCGTTAAGGTAATGGTAACGTCAGCAGTGGGTTGGGTTTTGAGGACGAGAGAGTAAGTATCGGTGTTACCTCCTTCTGTAACACTGGTATTTCCTGCTGTTTGGGTTAAAGTGACTCCTGGGGTGGGAGGAGGAGTAATGGTAAAGCTGGTGGTTTTGGCTGCGTCGCCGTTATTTCCGGCGTTGTCTTGGATGGTGGTTGCGTCAACTTTTAGGCTATAGATACCAGTGGTATTGGTTAAGTCGCCTAATCCGTTAATGCGGTAGTTTGTCCCTGAGAGATATTCAACGGTGACTGTATTAGGTAGGGTGAGGGGGATACCATCACGGGTGAGGGTAACATCACTCTTATCGAAGGTATTGAGGTTAATTTGTTCGGAGAATTGAACGTCAATACTGTTGATGGGGTTGGCGGTTGAGGTGGGAACGTTGATAAATTGGGTAAGGACTGGTTGGCTTGTATCTACAAATAGACTTAGGGTTGTATTGGTGGTGTTTCCTGCGGTATCTTGTACCCGGATTTCTATGTCTCTTGCGCCGGGTGAGGGAAGTTGAACTTTACTACTAAATTGGCTTCCGGTTACGGCTGCTTGTTGTAAGAGTTGACTGGTGGTTTTGTCGTAGAAGAAGACTTTTAATCCAGTTTCTCCTAATTCCCCGCTAATGGTGGGATTGGTGGTATCAATTCGGGTTTGTCCTGATACAGTTAAAGGCTGTAGTAGCGCGAGGCTTTGAATATTTATCCCTGAAGGTGTGAGGGGATTGGTAACTGTAATGTTAGTAGGAATTGCGGGTGCGATGGTATCCATTACCCAGCTTTCGGACTGGGTTCCATTTCCTGAATTACCAGATAAGTCTTGGATTCCACTACCGTTAACTGTCAGGTTATAGGTTCCATCGGTTGCGGTTAATCCACTTAATCCGTTAATGCGATAGGTGGTGTCATTGATGCCGGTGACGGTGACGGTATTGTTAATTAAATTGGTTCCGTTATTACGGGTGAGAGTAATATCTTGCCAATTGAAGGTACTGAGGTCAATTTTTTCGGAGAAGGTGACGGTTAAAGAGGGAACCGGTTGATTGCGTGGGTTGATTAAGAGATTGACAATATCTGTTACTACTGGTGGGGTGGTGTCTGCATTACCGCCAGCGGTTTTCTTCCAAGTTTCTGTTAGTGAACCGCTACCAAATTTACCACTGGTGTCTTGGATTCCTGTGGCGTTGACGGTGAGTAGATAGTCTCCATCGTTGTTGGTTAGGGTGTTTAATCCGCTGATTTGATAACGGGTAGGAGAGAGGGAAACAATGGTGACGGTGGAGTTGATTAAGTTTGTGCCATTGTTTAGGGTTAAGCTTATGTCATTGTAATCGAAACTGCTGGCTTGTATGGCTTCGGAAAAGTCAACGGTAATGGCGTTAACTGCTGTGGCGCGTGGGTCAGGACTGACATCAATAATATCAGTAATAGTGGGTCCACCAGGAGTATAAACAACCGTGTAGGTTTTCGTTCCTCCGGTGGCGTTATTGTCAAGAAAATGTAAGATATTTTCATAGTTTGGACGACCAGTAGCGGGGAAAGTTCGGTCGGTTGTCCAGAAGTTATCTAAGCCAATTTCTGTACCGTCAGACCGTTGGATTTTAACGATGTCGTATTGACTGTTACTAGGTTCATCTAAGCGGAAGTAAGTCCAGCCATCTTGGACGGTGGCGGTAATTTGAACAGTTAAGTCGCTGAGGGTTGGGGTTGCGTCAATGGTGGCGTTTTTGACGGCTTTGACGGGTGCGGTTCCGCCACTGCTAAAGTAGATTATATCGGGGGTAAATTGTGCGTCAAAGGTTTCGTTAACGAGGAAGTCGGGTAAGTTGTCGGGGTTGGAATGATTGACTTGGACTGTATGAATTAGTTCGTGAATTTTGACTTCTTTGATGAGGGAAAGTTCGGCTTTACCAAGGCTGTTGATGTGTTCAAAGGTGGCTTTATAATCGATGAATTTCCCTTGTAAGCTGGATTTGAGTAACCAGTCAGCGACGGCGGTTTTTCCGGCTTTGATGTCGCCAAAGTTGACGGTTAGGGAGGGGGTAACGCCTTGTCCGTTGACTTCGGAACCGATGATTTGAAAGTCTATTAGTAAGCCTTTTTCGTTTTCAACGATTTTCGGTTGTCCGGAGGTGATTCTCAGGTTTTTTGCGTCTCCTTTTCCTTCATTTCTGATGAGGACAGCGAGGGAGTAGGGGACGGATGTTTCTACAATGTCATCGGTGAAGGGGTCATCGGCGAAGACATCTCGTTGGTGGAAGTAGTCGAGGTAAAGTTCGGCTTGGGGATAGACGGTTACGGGACTCGCTAGGAGGGGGACGGTGATAGTTTTGCCGTTTTCGAGGTAGGAAAGGGTTCCACCAATGTTGTATTGAGTGGGGGTTTCTGGCGCGGCTAAATTGGTGGGAATAAATGTCCATTTGGCGCTACCAATTCCTTCGTCTTGGGGAGTGTTGGGGTTATCTCCAGTTAAGATTCCTGTCCCGTCAACGGCGGTGATCTTGCTAAGAATGGGGTCGGTAATGCCAAATTTATCGTTGACAATGTTGCCGTTTTGGTCTTTGATTTGAAGGATAACGGAGAGGTTAGTTAGGTTGGTTGCGTTACCGTTTTCGATTTCTAAATTGCCAAGGAAGGCAGCGCGGGTCATTACTGCTTCTTGGTCGATTTGGATTTTGACTGTGGCGCAGACTCCTCCACTACCATCTAAGGCTTTTTGTAGTTCCTCTACAGAATCACTAGCTTCCTCCATTGGATCTACAAAACCAGCACTTTCAGAACTTTCAAGACTTTGCATTGCCTCAGAGAGGGCCTTATTCCACACATCCAATGGGATAAAATCTGAACTTTGTCCATTAGGTACTTCATTAGAGTTAAAAATTTTATTAGTGTAATAGTCAAAAGTTCGATTCCAACGATCTATCAATTTCTCTACATCACTTCCTGATATTCCTAACGGAAGCGTTTTCTGTAGAAGTTCACTTTCTTCCTGATTAGAAATATAAGAAGTAGCATTGATTTCGCCTTGCAATAAGCTATCATAGGCTGTCAATAAACTGCTAAAACTTTCTGTATTGTACTGATTTAAACCAATAGCAGTCTCAAAAGATTCTACCCAAGCAATAAAATTCTCTGGATCTTCTTCTCCTGCTTGCAGCCAAATCTCATCCCCAAAAAGAATATTTTGAGTATCAACTAAAGGTTGCAATTTTGCCGACATTTCTTCTAGCTGATCAAGCGCACCTTCAATACCAGAAGTCGTCGCAATGGAAGACTCTGATATACTTAGTCCTCCTAATCCCCCAAATCCACCACCGTTAGATTTACAGGCAGTTACGATGTTTATAATACACTTGGCAATTGTTCTCGGACTCACCCGTTTAAAAATCAACGCTTGTAAACCGATTTTTACACTACATTTTATAACCTCCTGTTTTATTTTTTCTTTACAAGGATCACAGTCAGAAGAAGTTACTTTAAAATCTGGAATAACTATCCCACTAACAGGTCCACCTCCACCAGGTCCATTAGAACCACCAAAACTAGGATAGGGGAAAGGAAGTGGATTTAAGCTTAAATTACAATTTCCTTCAACATTAAGAACAGGAATAGGAAAAGCTCTTTTAATTTTCTGTCCAGCACATTCATAATCATAACTCAACCCTAGCGAGAATGAACAAGGCACTTGAATTCCTGAAGATGTACTGATTTCACCACTACTTGCTAAAGTATCAAAATCAGCAATTCGGGTGATTCTGACTGGAATAGTAATCGAACTTTTGGCGGCTAAAATGTCAACCCCATTGATTAAAGGCTCAATCTTATAAAATGGATGCTCACCTATATTTAAAGCAATGTCATTCGCTGCAATTAAGCCATGATTAGTAACTTTCATGTCAATTTGCATAACTTGACCAACTGCTTGTAAATCAGCAAAATCTAGAGATGAAGGTTCAATAACCACCGTCGGAATTGGGACGTTGGTTTCAAACGTCGATTGAACCGTAATAATATATTTATCTTCAATTTCAGTCGGCGTAACAGTCCAAGTATATTTAACTGTTTGTCTGGATAAAAATGCCTGAACATTCTCTGTTTTTCCTGCACTAATATAGATATTCTGCTCATAAGTATCATGACTAGCCGCAGTAATCCGCAGTTTATAATACCCCTCCGCTAAATCAGTTTTAGACAATATCCCATCGGCATCTTTTTCTGAGGAAATAACGGTTCCTGTAAAGGGGTCTAATAGGGTAATTGTCGCATTTTCTAGCCTGGGTGAACCTTCTGCAAAGAAGAATAATTCATCCACTACATTGATATTAAGATTCCCTTTCGCTTCCGAAATCGCTCGGAAATTAAACGGTAAACTTAAGGAGGCTTCATCCCCAGAAATAACGACATTTCCGTTATAAACCGTTAACTCTTGGCTCGCTGACGGTTGTAATAATAAGGAAACTTTCGTTGATTGACCGGGATTCAAGGAAGGTAGCTTAACCGCAGAAGCGGACTTTAACCAAGGCGCATCAGGAAGCAGAATATTTAATTCTCCTGACGCAACCTCCCCTTGATTACTAACCGTAAACTCGACTATTGTTTGACCTCCCCGCAACATCGAAGCTTGTAAACTGCTAGTATCCGCAACTAAACGGGGTAACAGTCGGGCCACATCTACTCGTATTGGTAGATTCGCGGTAACGCCTTCAGTGGTACTTAATCCCAGACCAAAATTGTAATAACTCCATTTATCATCGGGAACATTGATACTGTAATTAACGGTGATTTCTTCATTACCCCCTAAACTCGTTTTCTCTGGGGTGACATTAACTGTCCAATCACTTGGCGCACCATTGACAGTAGCAGTTAATCCCGATAATCCTAGATTACTCAGGTTTTGTAGTTTAACCGACCCATTAAAGGTGGTTCCTTCGGTAATCCGTTGGGAAACCTGCGTTAAGAATTGGTCATTTTGTTCAAACCGCATTCCTAAGAGAGTAAAACTATCTTCTGGAGTGCTATCTTCGCTCGCAAACCCAGGGAAATAAGCGTTGATATTGTAAGTCCCCGCTTCTCCAGATAAGGGAGTAAATTGACGGACAAAATTACCATTTCCATCGGTAAACGCATCAAATTCTCGAATATTTCCCTTATTCTCTACCCGGACTTTGACAAATTCAAACGCTACAGGAGAATTATCACTATTACTTAATGCTTGTCCCCGGAGAGTGACGGGATTACCGGCGATGGCAGTTTCTGTGTCAGAATAAACCGTACCACGATAAGCTGGTGTTACTGTGACTGGGGTAATCGTTGTATTATTGCTTTCCCCAATTGTGACTCCTTCATTAACGGTATTTCCGTTATCTGTCACCCCAATTAGGTAATATTGTCCTGGATTACGGGGAGCAAAGTAAGTGACTGTGCGATTGTAGGAGGTTCCCGGTAATAAATTGGCTTGATTTTCTGTACTTCCTAAGCCAAATTCTCCTAATAAGGTGTCGTTGGTGTCTAACTTATTATCGGTTGATAAATAAACTCGGTCTTTCCAGCTTCCCGTCGCGGCGATAATTCCGTTATTGGTGACTGTGTAGGTGAATTGAGACTGCTTGGTTGTATAAGTTGGGGGGATTCCTTGTAATTGAGTGAGGACTAAATCAGGAACATTAATATCTGTGATTTCTAAGTTGTCACTTCCACTATTTAAGCCTGTTGCTGAAGCGGTAATTATTACTGTTTGACTACCGTCGTTGATTCCGTCACTAATTCCGGTAATAGTGAAAGTGGCTGAAGTTTGTCCCGCAGCAATTGTTACTGTGTTGGGGACTGTTGCTTCGGTGGTATCACTGGAATTGAGGGTAACAATTAAGTCGCTGCTGGTATTAGTATTACGGGTAAGGGTTGCTGTTGCGGTTCCCGTTTCTGCGATGACATCTTTGTCAATAACGACTTTTAAAGTGGGACTTTCGTTATCGATGATATTAATATTAGTGGTTGCGGTTCCTGTATCGGTTGCTAAGTTTGTCCCTGTATAGGTAGGTTTGGCGGTGATGGTAACTGTTTGATTACCATCTAAAACGGTATCATCAACTCCGGTTATTTCAAAGGTGACAGATGCTTGATTGGCGGGAATGATAACAGTAGCAGGGACGGTTGCGGCGTTAGTATTGCTGCTGGATAGTTGTACCTGTAGTGGTGTATCGGTAACGAGATTACGAGTAACTGTTGCTGTTGTTTTACCCCCATTTTCGTTAATATTGCTGGTCTCAACGCTTAGGGTTAACGTAACTGCATCATTATCAATAATTGCTAGGGTATCTGAACCACTAACAAATCCTTGTGCTGTGGCAATAATGGTGTAGTTTTTCGCTAGTTCAATTAAGGTATCATCAACCGCATTAATATTAAAGTTGGCTGAATTTGCACTGGTGGGAATAGTAACAGTTGTCGGTACAGTAATTTGACTATTTTCACTATTAACTAAGGTGACTGTTAAGGGTTCTGTGGTGTCGGTATTGCGGGTGATTGTTCCCTGAATGGTGTTACCTTCGGTGACTTGTTCCCCACTAATAGTAAGGGTTAAGGTGGGTTTAAAGTCGTTGTCAATAATATTGACAATTGCGCTGTTTTGTGAGCCGATTGTTACGCCGTTGGTGGGGTTAGATAGACTGAGATTGATGGTTTCTGTCGCTTCAAAGATACTGTCATCAATGATGGGGATGGTGACGGTTTTACTGGTTTCTCCGTTGGCGAAGTTAACCGTAATTGCGGTGTTATTGTAGTCAGATGGTGCAGTTGCTGTTCCATTTGTTAGATTGATTCTGACACTAACTGCGCCATCACTTCCATTGCTACGAGTTAAAGTAACTGCGGTAACGGGGGTTCCATTCTCATTGATGGAATAAGTCCCATTGCTAAATTGAATGACTCCCGGTACTGCGTCATTATCAATAATCGTTAGGGTGGCGGTTTGTTGGGTTCCTAAGGTTGCGCCACCTGTGGGATTAGAAAGGGTTAGGTTGACGGTTTCTGTCGGTTCATAAATGGCGTCGTCAATTATGAATGATTTTGAAAAGCCTGTTGTACTTTGCGCCCCAAAAACTGTACCATTATTTTGATTAATACTTAAATCTTGAACTGTGTTACCATTAATTGAGTTAAAATTCCAATACCCGACTAATCCGCTTTCATTGCCAGTTAATTCCCGATTAAAATCAGCTTGTATTTCAGCTTGTGTACGGGCTTTATTCCAAATGCGTACATCATCAATTGAACCTTGAAAGAATTGACTTTCGTGTTGCCTTCCTCCAATCCGAAAATCATTCTGATCAAGATGAGAATCTCCAATCGTTCCAGAACCGTTATAAGTATGGACTAAGATGCCGTTGGCATAGGTTTTAATTAATCCTAAGTCATAAGTTACAGCAATATGAGTCCATTGATTGAGAGGAGCCACGTAACCAGTATTAATAAAAACCCAGCGAGGATTACTATTAGCAAATGCCCACTGAATGGTTCCGTCAGCATAACGAGCAACTTCATATTCACCTTCTTTATTGACAAGAATTCCTCCTCCACCAAGAGAAGAAATACCATCATCACTAGGATTAATCCATGCTTCTATGGTTATGGCATTAGAAACTTTTAAACTCGCTTTATCCCCAACATTAACATAATCATTACCATCAAAAGATAGCCCTTTATTAGCTTGATCAAAATTAACATTTTTACTGGTTTGTCCATTAGCAAAGGTGACAGTTATGGGTGTATTAGTGTAATCATCTCCTGCAATTGCACTGCCATTACTAGGGGTTAAGATAACGCTAACTTCCCCGTCGCTTCCATTAGTCCGAGTTAAGGTGATATTGGCTGTTCCGTTTTCGTTAACAGTGTAGTTACTGTTATTGAGGTTAATTGTCCCCCGTTGCGGTAAGTCATCGTTAATGATGGTTAAAACTGCTGTAGTCTGGGTTCCTAATGTTACGCCACCCGTTGGGTTAGATAGGGTTAAGTTGACGGTTTCATTGGGTTCAAATTGAGTATCGTTAACGATGGGAATGGTGACAGTTTTGCTGGTTTCCCCGTTGGCGAAGTTAACCGTAATTGCGGTGTTATTGTAGTCAGATGGTGCAGTTGCTGTTCCATTTGTTAGGTTAATAGTTGCACTAACTGCGCCTGTAGTATTTTCTGTTCGATTGACGGTAACAGCAACAACAGGAGTTCCATTTTCATTCACACTAAATTGAGAATTGCTAAAAGAGAGAACACCCGCATTAACATCATCATTAATAATGGTGCTAGTAACTGTATTAGTTGTTCCCCGATTATAATTAGCACTAGAAACCAGAGTTAAACTAACTGTTTCATCTTGTTCAAATATACTATCTGCTGTGGGGTCAATGGTTAAAGTTGCTGTATCCAAACCCGCAGCAAAAGTAATTGTTCCACTGGTACTGTTAAAACTAGCCGCACCATTTTGGGTATAGTCATTATTAAAGGTTGCATTTCCTCCCACATTAAAACTAACAGTGAGAGGATTAGCTGTATTGCCAGTCCGAGTGAAGGTGTAAACAAGATTAATTGTTCCATCCTCTGTTACACTCGCAGGAGAAACCGCAAGGGAAACCGTTGGTAAATCATTATCAACAATGGTTAACGTAGCTGTTGTTTGCGTCCCTAAGGTTGCGCCACCAGTGGGACTGCTGAGAGTTAAATTTAGGGTTTCATTCCCTTCAAAATCAGAATCATCGACAATAGGAAGAGTTACGGTTTTACTGGTTTCTCCGGGACCAAAAACCACAGGGACAGCCAGGGAATTATAGTCATTGGGAAAGACCGCCGTCCCATTACTTAATAAAACATTAACACTGACAGTTCCTTCGCTACCATTAGTCCTTTGCAGGGTAACGGCATTCACTAATGTACCATTTTCGTTGACACTAAACGCAGCGGCGGTAAAGGACAAGACCCCAGCGAGATCGTCTGCGACATTAGAGATAGAGATCGTGAGGTTGCGCTCGTAGGATAATCCCGTATTATCAGTCGCTTTGACTCGGATTGTATGTTGGGTGTTGGTTTCGTAATCCAATAAGCTACCATCAGCGACCACCAATTGATTATTAACGATCGCAAATCGTCCACCGGCATTATTAATCAGAGTAAACGTATGAGTATCGTTAGTATTGTTATCCGAGGCACTTAGCAGGCCAATAACAGTATTATTAGCGCTGTTTTCAGGAACAGTACTGTTATCTAAGGTGATATTCGTCGGAGCACTATTCACCACACTCAAGACAAAGCTATCGCTTGTGGAAGCACCACTTTGATCGGTTGCTATCACCTTTAGGTCATATTGTCCCGCTTGGGCCGCACTAGGATTACCACTAAAAGTGCGCTCATTAAAGGTTAACCAACTGGGAAGAGGACTGCCATCGGCTAAGGTGGCAGAATAGGTTAAAGAATCGCCGACATCTGAGTCTTGGAAAGTATTAGCAGAAATAGCGAAATTGGAAGACCGATTGCTAAAAATACTGGTATCGGTAATGGGATTAGCAACGGTGGGAACATCGTTAATTGAGTTAATGGTTAAAGCTACGGTTGATGGGTTAAGTGCGTAATTGGTTCCATCCGAACCGTTCCAAGTAAAACCAGCGATTCCGTTGTAGTTGGTATTTGGGGTAAAGGTTAAATTGCCTAAATTTGCTACAGCAATTTCTTGTTCAACAGCAACTGGACTATTATTTAACTTGAGAAGTCCGTTACTCGGCAAGTTAATAATCTTGATTTTGGACAAGGGGACACCACTACCACTGTTAAAGACACTGGCAAAGTCATTAGCTGTGAAGGGAATAACCTGATCCTCATCTCCGGTTTTCTCAACAACACCAATGGTAGTTATCTGGTCAACATTTACTGTCCAAAGCTCTACGCCATTAACCCCGTTATCAGCAGTGAAGTATAGTTTACCGTTGCTATAGGTTAAATTTCCGGGACTAGAACTATTACTGCCGACATAAATATCCTTCAAAAAGACCGGATTGCCTGTCGTTGGATCAAGTTTCCAAAGTTCGCGACCATTAGCACTGTTAGAGGCACTGAAATAGAGAACACCATTAGCATTGAGCAAGTTTTGCGGAGAAGAACTGCCACCGCCAGACACAACCTCAATAACACTGGGATTTCCCGTAGTCGGGTCAATTCGCCACAGTTCAGAACCACTCGTTGGGGTATAAGCTTGGAAGTAAAGTGTGCCGTTGACATTGGTTAAATTACTCGGCGATGAACTGCCGCTTCCTGAATTAATGTCAATCAGAACTGGATTTCCGGTGGTGTTATTTATGCGATAAAGTTCCGTTCCGTTAGTGCCATTAAATGCCGTGAAATACAGTGTGCCATTGACATCTGTTAGGTTGCTGGCGGTGAAATAGAGAATGTCTCCAATTTTAATAAAGTTGCTGGGACTAGAAGCCAAGGTTGTGGCATTAATGTCTTTAACTAAAGTTGTACCTTCTGGGGTGCCATCGGTTTGCCATAACTCTACCCCTTGGCTGTAATTACCAGCACTGAAGTATAGTTTACCGTTGCTATAGGTTAAATTGCCGGGACTAGAACTATTACTGCCGTCATAGATATCTTTGAGGAAGACTGGATTACCTGTCGTCGGATCAACCTTCCAAAGTTCCCACCCAGTTGTATTATTATAAGCAGTGAAATAGAGAACGCCATTAGCATTGAGCAAGTTATAGGGAGAAGAACTACTGCTACCCGACACAATATCAATTAAAGCCGGATTGCCGGTGGCGTTATCAATGCGATAAAGTTCTGTCCCGGTTGCGCTAGTCGTAGCGGTAAAGTAAAGTATCCCGTTGACATTGGTTAAATTACTCGGCGATGAACTGCTACTTCCGGCTGAATTAATGTCAATCAGAACTGGATTTCCGGTGGTGTTATTTATGCGATAAAGTTCTGTCCCGGTTGCGCTAGTCGTAGCGGTAAAATACAGTGTGCCATTGACATTAGTTAGGTTAGCAGGACTGGAGCTTGATGCACCTGAATGAACATCTACAACTTCAGGATTGCCAGTCGTAGAGTTGATGCGCCAGAGTTCGGTTCCGTAAGTGGGATTATTAGCGGTAAAGTAGAGAACTCCGCCAATATCAATCAAATTACTTACATTTGGGGTGCTGGAGCCGACATAGATTTCCAAGGGAACTGTACCTTGTGCTGTCCCGTCGCTACGCCATAATTCTCGACCATTCACCCCATCATCGGCGGTAAAGTATAAGGCGTTGCCAACCGCGTAGAGCGTGGTGGGACTGGAACTATTACTTCCGGTGCGAATATCTTTCACTAAAACTGGATTACCACTGGCATCTAGCTTCCATAATTCCGTCCCGTTGGCACTGTTAGTTGCTGTAAAAAATACATTACCTGTGGTGTTGTTGATTCGGTAAAGTTCGCTTCCAGTAGCAGAATTATAGGCTTGGAAATAGAGGGTGCCATTGACATTGGTGAGATATTCTACATTCTGAGCACCGGCAACCTGGACAACATTGCCTGTGGCGGGGTCAATCGTATAAAGGGGTTGTAAAATCGTAAACTCATTGTTGTAATACCGGTTGCGGAAATAGAGGCGATCGCCTACCTGGGTAAATTGGTCAAGGTAAGCGGCATTATCTTGGTACAAGTTAGGTACACTCAGTTGTACCGGTTGACCAGTTGTTGGGTCAATTTTGTAAAACCGCTCATTGACATCAATTAGATTGCGGGGGTTGGAATTTCCTGAACCGGTATTAATATCCAACAGGACGATGTTTCCAGTGGTCGGATCTACACGATAAAGTTCTATTCCGTTGGTTCCATTATTCGCGGTAAAATATACAGTCCCTCCACCAAAAATTAGATTAGTGGGATCAGAACCGGTACTGCCAGGTCGAATATCGCTGACTAATACTGGTAAATTATTAGCGGGATCAACTTTCCACAGTTCCCGACCCGCAGCACTGTTGGATGCGGAAAAGTACAAAACGCCGTTAATATTAGTCAAATTTTGCGGAGAAGAACTACTGCTACCCGACACAATATCAATTAAAGCCGGATTGCCGGTGGCGTTATCAATGCGATAAAGTTCTGTCCCGTTGGTGCCATTATTGGCGGTAAAGTAGAGCGTCCCGTTGACATTCGTCAAATTACTAGGATTAGAACTACTTGACCCTAGACGAATGTCAATCAGAACCGGAGATTCGTCGACGGTATCAATGCGATAAAGCTCCGTGCCGTTCGTGCCGTTATTGGCCGTAAAGTAGAGTGTCCCGTTGACATCGGTTAGATTATTAACGCTAGAAGTATTACTACCGGGATAAATATCTAGCAACTCAACCACCCCGGTGGTAGGATTAGCCCGCCAGAGTTCCGTTCCATTAATCTCGTCGTTAGCGGTGAAGTAGAGAACGCCCCCAATCTCAGTGGGTGTTGTCAAATGGGAAACTGGCATCTCAACGAAATTACTCGGATTAGAACCTAAGGTCGTGGCGTTGATATCTTCAACTAATTCCGTTCCCTCCGGCGTGCCATCGGTGCGCCACAACTCCACGCCCTGGGTGTAATTATTCGCCGTAAAGTAGAGCTTGCCGTCGCTGTAGGTTAAATTGCCGGGACTAGAGCTATTGCCGCCCTCGTAAATATCCTTGAGGAAGACGGCGTTGCCGGTGGCGGGGTCAAGCTTCCAGAGTTCCTGGCCACTCGTGCTATTCGTAGCTGTGAAATAAAGAACTCCATTGGCATTCGTCAGATTATTCGGGCTAGAACTACCACTACCAGGGACAATATCAATCAAAACTGGATTGCCAGTGGTGTTATCAATGCGATAAAGTTCTGTCCCGTTGGTGCCATTGTTAGCGGTAAAGTAGAGCGTCCCGTTGACATTCGTCAAATTACTAGGACTGGAACTACTTGACCCTAAACGAATGTCAATCAGAACTGGATTTCCGGTGGTGTTATTTATGCGATAAAGTTCCGTTCCGTTAGTGCCATTAAATGCCGTGAAATACAGTGTGCCATTGACATCTGTTAGGTTGCTCAATTTTAATAAAGTTGCTGGGATTAGAGCCAAAGCTAGTAGAGTTAATATCGGCAACAAGAGAGGGTTCGGTAATGGTTGCTCTCTCAACTGCAATACTCACGCCACCAATACTAATTACCCCCGCATCATCCTCCGCTTTCATATATGCCAAAGCCTCCTCAGATAGACTTTCTCCCATCACCAACGAGGCAAAAATAGCTCCCTCATCTCCCGGCGCATCCGTACTATTCAACACCCCATCCACATAATGGCCATACTCCTCCAACAGCAGGGCGACAATTGCCCCTAAATTGCCCTGATTCTGACTCAGAAACTCGTAAGATAGGTAAATTCGATTATTTGCTATTGCATAAGCCCCATTTGCCCCATTAAGGCCATTTCCTGAAACAATTTCCATGATGGGAAAGCCAGTTAAATCGCCTGCTTGCCACTGGCTTTGTAATTCATCAGTATTAACTGCTGTGCCGAAGGCTACCTGTATTTTGTCGCCAAAGGCAGAATCATCAGCAAACTGTTGTAATTTGCTAGAAATTAACAGCGTTGCCTGTTGTAGCGCAGAAATAATATCTGAATCGAGGGTTAACGCAGATTCTAGGGTTAAGTTAGTTGTGAGGGTGTAAAGGGTGTTAGGCATGGGATGAACTGGGGATAAAAAAGAGAATTAAACAGGATTCAGCGATATTTTGGCGGCAAAATCGATAAATTCGCACAACAACATCCCAATGGGCAACAAAGCCAATCGAGAGATTAGGAGAATAATTGGTTAGGGAATATCAAATTGATCTAAAAACTCACCCGCAAGTCTAGCCTAAGCTACCTAGCTATGTCAAGAAGTTTTATGTAATTTCACAGGAACTTTAAAAAAACTTAACCAAATTTAGAGCATATAGCTATTGGCCATACACTTATTAATTCTATATTCTGGGTTATAACTGTTGAGATTGTCTGGGCTGCCACCGGTAAGGCGATGTTTATATTGTTAAGTTTTGTTAATAGCTTAATCTCTATGGTTTTCATAGTCTAAAAACAATGGTTATCCTCTTGTATGAATAGGAGGATAATCTAAGCTGGTATCTCCCATTCAGCCGCTCATAAGTGGGTGGGTGGAATTAAATATAAAATGAACGTAGGTTGGGTTGAAGCATGAAACCCAACGCCCGATTATGTTACGCTACCGCTAACCCATCCTACAAATAATTGTGCCTCCCTACTTAGGGTTTGCGGCAAAAAGTACGGGCGAAGCATTCGGATAGAAAATCTACGGTTTCACCGATAGGTTATTGCCCGAATGCTTCGCCCCTACAGGACGCGGGCCGATGAAGACGC
>VYKR01000213.1_pt1 | contig 17355 bp, 14 predicted proteins | sample 5109561 | NCBI WGS metagenome assembly VYKR01 (sample SAMN12291799, study PRJNA351875) | freshwater metagenome | isolation source: freshwater lake | place: USA: Michigan, Ford Lake | collected 2015-08-15
TGAGCATTTACTGGTACATTAATTTCACTACCATTACCAAAGCGATAAGTTAATTTATCTATGGTTGAACCTGTACCATTAACTGTACCTTGTAATCTTGCACCTGAATTTAATATTGCATTAGCTTGAGGACTGGTAATATTAATTTGTGGTAAGGCTGAATCAATGGTAAATTCTTTAGTCCCAGCATCACTTATATTACCAGCAACATCGGTTGCTGTGATAGTTAAATTTTTCAATCCATCGGTAATTTGAGATGTGGTAATTTCCCAAGAACCATTAACAACTGTTGTTTGTCCTAATTTATTTTGGCCATCAAATATTTCTATTAATGCACCAGTTTCACCTTTTCCTGTAACAGTTGGTGTATTTTGATTTGTGACTGTATCACTATCATTTTTTAACCCTATTTCTGTGGGTATTCCTGGCTTGGTAGTATCCAAGGTAAATTTAACTAAAGATTCAACAATATTACCAGATTTATCTTCACCACGTAAGGTTAATTGATATTCTCCATCTGCTAATTGATTACCTTTAATTGCCGCTAATTTATCTTTATTTAAGGTAAAGTTACCATTAGCTTTCAGTTCTGATAAAATATCCACAAAGTTACTACCATCACTGAATTTAGCCTGGAATTTACTCAGATTTTCAGCATTACTGATAGAACCAGAAATTTCTGGATTATTGGTAATTCCATCTAAGTTACTACTTCCTGTATCTTGAGATAATTTAGCTGTTAAAGTTATACTACTAGCAAAGGCAATAATTTCTTGAGCTAAGGGAAGATTCCGCCAATCTTTACCACTAGCAAAGAGTCCACCAATATCTGTTAATGTTCCTGTAGCACCTGTAATTTTAAAGATAATATCGTTGTAATCTGCGTCTGTATTTTGGTCGTTTCTGATATCTTCCCAACCAAAAGTTCCTGGTAGTAATTGTCCTATTTGTATGGCATTGTTAGGATTAGCAGCATCGATGGAAAATAGGGGACGTTGACTATTACCAGAACTAGGATTATCAAATACTTGCTTAACAGTTCCTTCGGGAACTAACATGAAGGCAATTTTATCTCCAGGGGTAAAATTAAAGGTTTTTAAACCAGAATAATTACCATCGTTTTTATTAGTTTCTCCTAGTTCTCCAGCAAATTTTGCTCCTTCATTAATATCAATAATTACTGTATATCCTAACACAGAATTACTTAAAGCCCGACGTGATGCTTCTTTGATATAATCTACTGAACCTGGTGTTAAATTATCCATATTTTGAAGGCTAAAAATAGCCATTTCGTTATGGTAACTACCGGAGTCAGCTAAGAAGTCTATGGTAATTTCGCCGTTGTTATCAACTAAAAATACTCCTGGTGTGTCTGCGTGTTCTACTGCAAAGGTTTGACCTTCTGATGTTAAGGTACTATGATCATTTTCTGATTTTAATGCTGTTAATTCTGTGGGTGTTAATTGCTGATTTTGGGCAAGATGGGCAAAAATTGCTCCTTCATCTCCGGGAGCATCTATAAGATTTATTTGATTATCTATGTAATGTCCTATTTCTTCTAATAAAACGTTGACTGCTTGACTAGAATTAGTTTGTTGTGGATTAAATAAGTCTTGAGAAAGATAAATTGTATTATTACCAAAAGCTCCATCAGCTTGTAGTTGAGATTGGGGGATAATTTGAATATCCGGAATTAATTGTCCCTGGGCTAAATTGTCAACTATTGTATGTGCTAATTCAACATTACAGCCATAGCCAAATGCTAATTCTATATTGTTGTAGAGGTTAGGAGAATTTGCAAAGTTTTCTAGTGCTATTTGGGTAATTGGTAAAACTTCCTGATGTAAATATTGAGTTAGCGTTTTATCAGTAAAGGTAAATTGCCCCGTTGCTGATGGTATTTGGGGAATAGAGGATAATCCAGAAGATAGGTTTAAACTCTTTAAGCCTAGAGGATCATCTTGAACTGGAATTAAGGGGTTATTAAGGGGATTGGATGGAGGGGTAAATATATCCATGGATTTTTGGCTCTTCGTTACTTGTTATGGTTCGATAGGGGGGCATAAATCGACTAAATCCTTATCTGGCAAAAGACTTAATTGATTAGTTCGCTCTAGATCAAAAACAATTGACAAAAATCGCTAAATGGCTCTCTGTATAAGGGTTACATCCCTTATACAGAGAGCCATTGCATAACACAAACCGCAGAATAAGCCAGAAAACCTTGATGGCTTAGAAGCTTAAAATGATTGGTACAGCAGAAATATAACTTAAAACTTTGGAAAAAGACGATCAAAGCGAAACTTTTCTCTATTTTCAAAGTTCTAGATTGGTCAGGGGGAGCGAGCAGGTCAACCACCCAAAATCGTACAAGTGAGCATAAGAAAAAATCTGTATAATTTAATACAAATTTACAAAAGTTAAAGAAAATCGCGCAATTGCCGCAGAAACCCAACATTAATCGGGGTTTGGGGTTCTGTTGCACAGGGCAAGCGCATCTTAACAATCCTTGACAAAATGAACTTTGTGTGAGTTGCTTACCCAGAGGGCGATTCAGGCATATTTGAAGAGAATTTGCCATCTCAATTGTTAAGCAAAAATCGACCAAATGGGTCGATTTCGTAACTATTCTGATTGACTGGTATCACCTGAAATGCCCATGCGGATCACAAAATTAGCCAATTGTCAATAGCGTTTGAGATGCTCTCACCCTGTGTTGCAAAAGCCTTACACTAAATCCGCTTATTGACATCTCCCCGCTTTAAAAAGACGGGGATTCTAATCGGTGAATAGAATCGGGTTGAAACCGCGCTTCTATTCGATTACGATATATTTTAGAAAGGCTATCCAATTTATATCGTTGTGGCACTGTCAAAGATGCCCTACCCACCTTATCTAGAGAAACCCCTAGCTGTGTGGCTACTTTTTTAATGATATTGGCCGCACCGTTGCAATCAGCATTAATTAATTGACCACTAAAAGCTTTAAACAAACCTCTTTTAATTCTTTTACCTGATGACTGCCACCCTTCGGGTTTCTCACCGAATTTAGGTAGCGAATCACCATCTAAAAAAGAAGCCTTTGAGGTGTAGCTTTCCTCAGTTTCAACGAATTTAATCCCGTACTTTTCACACAATTGACAAATGCGATTTTTAAGCTTCGCTGTGGGAATACTAACAAATTCCTGATTAACTTTCTTTCCCAACTCAATCGAGTCTTTTTGTCGCTGATTCCATCCAAAAACGACAGTAGAAATGTCATTGCCGAGACACCAATTGATAATAAAACGAGCAGCTTTATTGGTAGCGTCTCTCATCTGTCGGTTACGCCTTTCGGTTATTTTAGCTAATTCCTCATCCCAGTAACCCTGCGGCTTACCAGTCTTAATTTGAGCAACTCGCTTGTTATACCATTGATTTTGAGACTTAACCTTTTTTCCGTCAAAGATAAAATACTTTCCCGTGTTAGAAACGCAGGTTAACCAGTTACCCAATCCGTGATCTATTCCTAGTACATTGTTGTTAGGCTTAACTTTCTCTTGATCGGGTTGCTTATAAACACACTCAAGATAAAAACTAAGATTTCTAGGAACGATCCGAAACTCTTTAATGTCTTCAAACCTCAAATTAGACGGCATTGGCAGATAAAAACTATCAATCCCGAACCAAGCTTTTACCTGATCCCCCAACGAAAACCTTAACCCTTTTTCGGTTAACTTCACATATCTTGCCGTATAGGTTACTACTGCCATCCCCCCTTTCTTTCGATATTTAGGTGGTCTAGACTTATTAGGTAATTGCCCTTTATTCCCAAGACCTAAAAGCCCTTTATAGGAAGAAAAAGATTCAGCAACATCATGTAGCAATTGTTGAGCGCAACATGACCGCATGGCTCGAAAATGAGGGTTATTTTTCAACTGAGAATCAAGGTCATATTTACCGATATATCGCCCTGCCTTAAAAAGCATTTGCCGACAATAATAAATACCACAATTAGCCAGCTTGTTAGCTTCTTCACAGACAAACTCTAAGACAGCCCTTATCTCGCTGTCTGTATGGATGAGAACTTCTTGAACTCCGTACATCTTGACTTACCTCCTGTATATAGGATATGTTGGAAATACACTATTTGTCAAGGGTAGATGGAAGATTATAGAAGAAATCCTCATTCGGTAACACTACTTAACTATCACTTTGTCTGGTGTCCAAAACGGAGAAAAGCGGTATTAAAAGGGGACATTAAGTTAAGAGCGCAGTCGATTATTTTTGACCTGTGCAAAGAAAATAACTGGAGGTTGGTCGCAACGCGCTCGCTACGCGAGAACGCGCTCGCTACGCGAGAACGCATTAGAAATAATGCCAGATCATATTCATTTATTTTTGGAATCAGACCCTAGTTATTCCCCGACCACAATAATTAAAAGAATCAAAGGGAGACTATCTCATCACTTAAGAAAAGAATTTCCAGAATTGTTAAAACTACCCACTCTGTGGACTCCTAGCTATTTCTGCTCAACTGCTGGCAACGCTTCTACGGAAACTATTAAAAAATACATTGAGAATCAAACTAATAAATGATACAGGGGGATAAATCCCCTTGTTCGCTCGACTACCATCCGTTAAAACGGATGGCTAACCCTCACTCACGATTTCTCTGGTTTAAGGTTTGATACGACCGTAAATTTCTCGTTTCGTTGCACAACCTCCGTTTGATACATAATACTAAATCCGCTTTGATTACCTAAGTTATCGCAAAGGCTAGGCGGTCGGCAGGGGACAGGAGGCAGAAGGGTTTAAGAGAAAAGGGATGAATAAGTGATCGCCGATTCTAGATAAAACGGATTTGACATAACGTCCAACTTGACAATACCGATTGATGTTAATGTTTGAGTGCAGTGCGCCGTTTAGGGGGAAATTGAACTAAAATTGTAAATTCTCAAAAAGTGCTAGTAGAGAGAAGCCATAGCCAAGCTGCTAGGCTGCCAAGCAGCCTAACCTGCATTATTCATGAACCAAAAAACAAGGAACCCGAAAAACTGGATTTACATCCAGTTTTTTTGGGGGTTAAATAAGTAAGTAAAAATCCTTAATCAACCGCACAATAACAATTAAAGCCTAAAAAAGGGTTCTTCGTTACTTGGTATGGTTCGATAGGGGGGCATAAATCGACTAAATCCTTATCTGGCAAGAGACTTAATTGATTAGTTCGCTCTAGAGCGAAAACAATTGACAAAAATCAACACAAACCGAAGAACCTAAAAAAGCGACTAAAATTGTCATTTAGATACAATAATACTAGGAAAGCTTGGCTTTAAGAAAAAATCAATTGAACTCCACTGGAAAGTCGCTATGAAATTAGACTAATTTCATAGGCAAATGGACAATGAGCTGCTAACTCAACTAATACTTCTCTGACCGAAACACTAACTTTTGCCGCAGTTTTAATAAGTAGTCGTGCAAAATTAATTTCCTAGTGAAGATAGGCAAGAGGCAAGAGGTGGTTAGATATGTGTAATTAATTTTGCTTAGGTACTTAAGAGTTTCTTTTAAACGAGAAACTGTCGCCTTTGCCAATCTTGTCCCCTGTGCTGCTTGCCGAATCCCCAGCAGCAAAATATAAGCAGCTTGGGACAAAAACAGACGAAACTGATTGACAATAAATTTTTGACAACTGAGTCTGTCAGCCTTGATTCCTATAGCCCAGTGACGGAGAGACAAAAGTCCAGGGATTTTTCTCCCGATCACTCCCATATCCGGGACTTTTTGACGGCCAAAAGGTCTAAAAGTTTTACCCAACAAGGTTTTTAGATTTATTCAGCCAACCCTATTTAGTTGCTTATTATTCATTCTTAATTCTCCTGACTACTGACTACTGACGACCGGCTACTGACTCCTAACCCTAACAACAATTTTTGATTTTTACCAGGGGTCTAATTGACTGATCCTGACTGGGCAATGGCTTGAAAAAGTCTCTGTTGGAATGTTGCCTCTGAGAGGGTGGGCGTGTAGCTAACCGCCACTGAAGCAGCATCTGGATTGATTTGGACTTCTTGCACGCCAGCCAAGGACTGAAGGCACTGGCGCAACCGCTCGGCGTAGGAGAGATCTTGGCGCAGGCGAGGAATCCGCAGTCGCACCCGCCCCGCAATAGCGTGGATGATTTCGGTATCTGTGGGAAGGCTTGCTGCAGATCGAATTTTCTGGCGTGCCTTGGCCGAGATACAGAAGCCTTCTTGGGCTTCTAGATAATTAAGCAGGTCGATCAAGTCATTGTGTACGGCGATCAGGCGATCGCATCCTGGCAGCTGCTCAACTCGCTCGGCGCCATCGATGACTTGGATCGTTTTGATGACATTCTGATACATAGGGCGATCTTTCTGGATATCGTCCCTCAGTTCTGTGGCAAATTGATAGAGCGAGATAGCTTCCAACTCAGGGTAGATCGATTCGGCTTGCCCAAAGACTTTAACGAATGTCTGTCCCAGAGATCTCTGCTCTGAGAAGGAAAAATAGAAAGCGTCTCCAACAAAGTCCTTGCGGTTGGCAAAAGTCCTGATAATTTTGCTAATCAGTTCGATCGCCTTCTTGTCTCTGGTGTAGGGACCGTATCGATAGACGTACCAGTACCAGCCAAAGAATTTCACCAGGACATAGAGTAGTTCTAAGGCTTCGGGAGAACCGATTTCATTGGCTTCGGGATATTCCCGTCTAAAAAATTCCAACTCTTGCTGATTGAGGATGCCGTCAAGTCGGACTTGCAATTCGTGAGCGGCGAACAGGAAGGGATTGATATACAGAGCGGCAATCTGATTTCGTTTCTGCGTCTTTTCCTCCTCTTGTTGCTCGCTCCAAGTCCAAACTGTCCAGATGGCTGTGGCAGTTGCCGAAAGTAGCGATAAGATGATGCCGAGTGTTGCTTCCATGTTCCACTATTCCAATATTTATTAGCTTGGAGATTACACTCTCAGTTGCAATCTTGCCCACTTAGCTCGATAGGCAGTCTCCCCCTGAGATAGATGTCAGTATTTGTAATATAAGGGTTGTCAGGAGCTGCCAGATTATCTGCGGCAAATGGCCGATTCCCGATCGATGGGATCGGCAAAAGGCGCACTACAGTTAGCCCATTTAACAAAATCAATGTCAAAAATGACAATAGCGGCGAATATTGTGCCGGCTCCCGCAGCAAAGGCGATTACAGCCATTATCATCTGATTTTTCTTCACCCTAGCTCCTTAATTGGGCTAATTCAAGCCTGAATTGCATCACTGTCTGATTTGCTTTCATAGAATACCTCATTCGGGGTACGATAGTCAAGGCATTTTCGAAAACGATTGTTAATAGACCTCTGGTAAAAATCAAAAATTGTTGTTAGGGTTGGGAGTCAGTAGCCAGTAGTCAGTAGTCAGGAAAATTAAGAAAATAGACCTCTTGAAAAAATCAAAAATCTGACCTTAGGTGAGGAGTCTCCGAGCCAGTAGCTGGTCGTCAGGAGAATTAAAAATGAGCATTAATCAATATTGAGAGATTTTATGCAATTTTATGCCTATTTTTCTCATTTTTTCCCTCTAAAAAATTAATTATGTAAGAACTATAAGTAGTTGGACAAAAGTAAAGTTAACTGTGGGGTAAGGAGTCAGTAGTCAGTAAGAATTGCGGCAATGTACATTTCTTAAGATAGACAACAGAATTTATGCCCGACTACTTATTTAACATCAATAGTAACAAAGAGCCAAAAATCTTAATCTTAAATTAAATCAGCCTTAAACTCAATTTAAATCTAACCAGCTATTAAAACTATAGTTTTAATAGCTCTATCCCATGAAAAGCCTACAAAGTTATATCGATGAAACTCCTCCTCGTCCCCTAAGTTTGATGCAATGGCGCATCTGGATTTTGGCGGCTACTGGCAAGTTTTTTGAAGGCATGGTCATCTTTCTGACTGGAGTTGCTATTCCCTTAATTGAGCAAGATTTTAACTTAGCATCAGCCCTAAAAGGTTCAGTTGCTGCCGCAACGCTTTTGGGGATTTTGGTGGGGGCTTCCCTATTCGGAAATTTAGCGGATCGCCTGGGACGAAAGTTAGTTTTCGTGTCTGAAATGGCGATTTTTACTGTTTTTGTCAGTTTAACAGCGATCGCTTGGAATATTCCCTCTCTGATTTTCTTTTTATTTTGCGTTGGGGTTGCCCTTGGGGCAGACTATCCCACAGCCCATCTGATCATTTCTGAGTCAATTCCTAGTAGTTTTAGGGGCAGAATGGTATTAGGAGCTTTTGCTTTTCAATCAATTGGCTCCCTAGGCGGAGTCTTAATCGGATTACTGGTACTGCGGATTAACCCTGAAGTAGGGGCTTGGCATTGGATGTACGCCAGTTTAGTTATTCCAGGAATTATTGTTTTTTTATTGAGGACAGGAATCCCAGAAAGCGCCCATTGGTTAATATCTCACAATCGCCAAGAGGATGCTCAACGTTCTGCTAAAGCTTTACTGCAACGCCCAGTTGAGCTTGCGGACTTAGTAGAGAGAATCGGCCAGCAACGCAAGCAAAAATACAAGCTTTTGTTTTCCCCTCGCTATCTCAGAGCAACTATATTAGCGGCTGTTCCTTGGTTTTTGCAGGATCTAGCCACTTACGGCATTGGTATTTTTACCCCAACAATTTTAGCAACCCTATTTACCAAAACTCAGCCTAATTTTATTTTCAAAGATATGGTGGCGGCGGAAGGTTCTGGAGCAATCGATCTGTTCTTACTGATTGGATTTCTTGCCTCGATTTCTTTAGTTGATAAAGTCGGGCGTATCCCTTTACAAATTGTTGGCTTTATTGGCTGTGGCTTAGGATTAGGAATCGCTTCCCTAGCGGCAGAAACTATTCCAGAAGGTCATCAATTAAAAGTATTTCTTATATTTGGCGGCTTTATCATCTTTAATTTTATGACAAATCTCGGACCCAATGCCATGACCTATGTTTTAGCGGGGGAGATATTTCCCGTACAAATTCGCGGTTTAGGTGCTGGTTTTGCCGCCTCTTTTGCGAAAGTCGGAGCGGTTACTACTGCTTTTTTCTTTCCGATTCTCAGGGAGCAAATTGGTACGTCTAACCTTCTACATGGTTTAGTTATCACTTCTCTTTTTGGGGCGTTGGTTACTTTTATCTTTCGCATTGAACCCAATGGTAAAAGTTTGGAAAATGTTTAGGACAATGACCACAATGATTAGAAACTATCACCTTCCATTCTGAAGACGAGTCGGAGTGGCGATACCTCGACTTAGTTCAACCATCTGAACGATTATGATTTATATTAACCATTGACCGCGAAAAGTCCTTGACTATCCCAGTCCCCATGAGGTATTTTCTAGTCAGCGCAGTACCAGAGGAGTTCAAACTTAAACTGGTTTTAGTTACGGAGATAAATGACAATGAGTCAAGCGGAAAATACTACGATTACCAAGAAGGATGCTATCGAATCTGTTGATACAACTAAGAAAAAACGTTTGGTTGTTTGTTGTGATGGTACTTGGAATGAATTAGCAACTTCCTATCCTACGAATGTCGTCAAATTTGCCCGCTTAGTGAAATACACCGCCGATGATCAAACCCCACAAATGGTTCATTATATATCAGGATGTGGCACGGCAGAAGACGCTGATTTAATCGAGCGTTTAGGCGGGGGTGCTTTTGGCTGGGGAATTGACAGAATTATTCAAGATGCCTATCGCTTTTTATGTATGAATTATGACGTAGAAGCTGAAGACGAAATTTACCTAGTTGGCTTTAGTCGCGGAGCCTATACAGTTCGTTGTTTAGCAGGTATGATCTATAACTGTGGTTTATTGAGCCGTTCCAAGATCCGGGAATTGCCTAAAGCTTATGAGCTTTATCGAAATTCTAAAATTAAGCCAAATGATCCAGAATCTCAAAAATTCCGGGAAGATAACTCCAAAAAGATAGATAGCGAAAAAGATTATTTACAAGGTCGTGTACCGATCAAAATGTTAGGGTGCTGGGATACCGTGGGAGCATTAGGTGTTCCTGATCTAACACCTTGGCTACCCTTGGCTAAACTCTGGAATCGGAAGTATGAATTTTTCGATGCTACACTAAGTCCGATTGTGGAAAATGCCTTTCATGCAGTTGCCATTGATGAGAAACGCAGGGGTTTTCCCTCGTCCGCCATGGAGAGAAGTGACAAAAATCCTGAACAAGTAGTCAAAGAAGTTTTCTTTGCCGGTGAACATGGCTGTATTGGTGGAGGAACTAAAGAATATCGGGGGCTATCGGACTATACTTTACAATGGATAATCCACGAGGCTAAAAAGTTGGGATTAGAGTTTGATTCAACTGAAAAGTATAGTGAGGAATTTCAGATTAAACCAGTTCCAACGACTAAATTTGATAATAGCGTGACTGGTGTGTATGCCTTAGCAGGTGAAGGATGGCGACCGATAGAATCTTCAAAAGTTGCCGTTCATTATAGTGTGGTCGAACGACTTAAGGCTGATCGCAATTATCGTCCTCAAAATCTAGCTCCTCTGCTTAATAATTTGCTGCCCTAATTTAGACATTTTCAAATTTGGCAACGCCCAAGTTTTGATGTACACTTCACATTGACGCAAAACAAGGCTCTGGTAATGTTACATCAATCGCAGAAATCGATTCTAGCCCTAAAAAGCTGGCTGTTCACACCTGCGACCAAGTCGGACCGATTCTCCCGTGCTGCGGAGGTAAAGGCCGATGCCCTGATTATTGATCTTGAAGACGCAGTGGCTCCCAGCGCCAAGGAGGAGGCCCGCGTAGCAGCGCTGCGCTATCTTGCGGAGATATCCTCCGATCACCTCCCCTGTGCCCTCCGCGTCAATTCTCCTGACACAAGGTTTGGACTCGACGACCTTCAGGCTCTCTTGCTTTCACCCGCCGAACCCGACTATTTGATTCTACCGAAATGCGACTCCTCCGCACTCATCAGCCTGGTGGGAAACCTGTTGCGAGAGGCCAATAAATCGACGCAGGTGATCGCGCTGATTGAGAGTACCAAGGCGATCGGGTCCTTGGCCGAGATGGTTAGCGGCCAAGTCAGGCCGGCCGCCTTTATTTTCGGTGCTGCGGATATGGCTGCGGACCTCGGTGCAGAAACCGCTTGGGAGCCACTACTGTGGGTGAGATCATCCCTGATCCATGCGGCTGCATCCGCTGGGATTGCCGCTTTCGACTCCCCCTATTTTGATATTGCGGATGCGGAAGGTCTTAAGCAGGAGACAAAAGCATCAGTAAACTTGGGATTTCATGGCAAATGTGCAATCCACCCGGTACAAATTGCCACCATCAATGAGGTCTTGACCCCAACAGAACAACAAATAGCCAAAGCACAACAGATCCTTACCGTCAACCGTCAAGGGGTTGGTGCTGTTGAGGGACAAATGGTGGATGAAGCGGTTGCCCGTAAAGCAAGGCTTGTTCTGGAACGAGCCGGTATTGCAACTGAGGAATAGTTTTGTTAATCTAAGGTGTCCAGAAACTGGGAAAAAAAATGGAAAATATACTGTCAGCGTACCGAGAAATTAGCCCAAATCGCTATCGTGAGACCAACGGTCTTTACTACGAGGATTTTCAAGTCGGTGATGTGTTCGAGCACCGTCCCGGCAGGACGATTACAGATGTGGACAACATCTGGATGACCTTGCTGACGATGAATATACAACCGGTTCATTTTGATGCTGCCTACGCCGGTCAAACAGAGTGGAAGAAGATGCTGGTGGATAGCACTTTCACCCTTGCTCTTCTCACTGGTATGAGCGTTAGGACTGTCAGTGCTAAAGTTGTGGCCAATCTGGGTTGGAATAACGTCAAAGCGACACATCCGGTCTTTGCTGGGGACACACTCTATGCAGAATCCACCGTGCTGTCCAAGCGTGAGTCCAAGAGTCGGCCGACCCAGGGAATTGTCACCGTTTCAACGCGAGGCGTGAACCAAGATGGTGTAGAAGTGATGAGCTTCGAGCGGACAATGCTGATTTACAAACGCGGTCACTCACCGGAAGCCGCAGCAAATTATTGAATAGTTAAGACTTCTTCGGGAGAAAAATGATGGCTTACGAGAACCAATATCAGGCCAAGCTTACGGACAGTCACACTGCTATGGAGCAGATTAGTAGTGGCAGCATTGTTGGTATCGGTCAGGCAGCTTGCCAACCACCGGCGCTGATGGAAGCACTAGCGGCTAGGGCAGAAGCCGGGTTGATCGATGATGTGAAAGTGTATTATATGCACGCAGAGGAACCCATGCAGCGCTCGCTGCTGCGCTACGAATTGATGGGGCGCATCAAACCCTATTCCATGTTCATGCAGAAAGCCGAGCGTGACCTGATTAAAAAAGGACAAGAAGACGGCGATCGCAAGGTTGTCTTTTATGTGCCGAATTCTTTCAGCCAATCGGTGCGGTTCTTTAGTGATCACATTCATCTAGATACGTTTCTAGTAACCGTGTCACCCATGGACAGTAACGGCTATTTCACCTTCGGAACCAATAACGATTACACCAGCAGCGCCGCCAGGGCAGCTAAACGGCTGATCGTGGAAGTCAACCAGAATATGCCCCGGGTTTTTGGACGTTCCTTATTGCATATTTCCGAAGTAGATACCATCGTAGAACATCATGTTCCGTTGCCAATGCTGAAACCTCGACCGGTCACGGAGCAAGAGAGGAAGATTGGCCAGTTGATTGCAGAACGGATTCCTGAACACGCCTGTCTGCAAATCGGCGTAGGTGGAGTACCTAGCGGAGTCTGCGAGGCGCTAATGGGTAGGCAGGATCTCGGCATTCATACTGAGGTACTCGTTCCTGCTTTAGCAAGCCTGATTCAGAACGGTGTTGTCACCAACAAATGGAAAAAAATCAACCCGGGCAAATCTGTCTTCACCTTTGCCATGGGAGATGAAGCATTCTACAACTTTATTAATGATAATATCTCGCTGGAAAGTCATCCTGTCAATTATGTGAATGACCCGGCTGTGATTGCCCAAAACGATAATGTGGTCTCGGTAAATTCCACAATTGAAATGGACCTGACCGGAGCTTGCAATTCGGAATATGTTGGCGGTCATCAGTTTACCTCGACCGGTGGCCAGTTGGATTTCGTCCGGGGGGCCTATGCCTCGAAGGGCGGTATGTCCTTTATCGCCTTCCAGTCTTCAATCAAGGATGGCAAAATCAGTAAGATCGTTCCTCGGCTTTCAGGTCCGGTCACGACACCCCGCACCGATGTTCATTATGTGGTCACTGAAAACGGTGTTGTGGATCTCAAGGGACTCTCCTCAACCGAAAGGGCGGAGTCTTTGATCGGACTGGCAGATCCAGCGTTTCGAGACGAACTCACCGCCGCTGCCAAATCAATGCACTTGATCTAGTGATTTTTATTCAGATTAGGACTAAGTAATGAGCAATTACAATGTTGGCACTTACCTGGCAGAACGTTTGGTTCAGATAGGAGTAAAACATCATTTCGTCGTCCCGGGTGACTACAATCTCGTCTTGCTGGACCAGTTTCTGAAAAACCAGAATCTTTTGCAGGTAGGTTGCTGCAACGAACTGAACTGCGGCTTTGCGGCGGAAGGGTACGCTCGGGCCAATGGCTTAGGAGTCGCTGTCGTGACTTACAGCGTTGGCGCCCTCTCAGCCCTGAATGCCATCGGTGGTGCCTATGCTGAGAACCTACCCGTCATCCTGGTGTCGGGCGCACCCAATACCAACGACTACTCGACCGGTCATCTGCTGCACCATACGATGGGAACGCAAGATTTAACCTATGTGTTGGAAATCGCTAGGAAGCTCACCTGTGCGGCGGTTTCCATAACATCCGCCGAAGATGCCCCGGAGCAGATCGACCACGTTATCCGAACGGCGTTACGGGAGCAAAAACCGGCTTATATCGAGATTGCCTGCAATATTGCCGCGGCCCCCTGTGCTTCCCCCGGGCCAGTGAGCGCAATCATCAATGAGGCCCCGAGCGACGCAGAAACTTTGGCAGCGGCGGTGAGCGCAGCAGCAGAATTTCTACATAGCAAGCAGAAACCGGTACTGTTGATCGGCAGCCAGCTACGGGCTGCCAAGGCCGAGAAAGAGGCGATCGAACTGGCCGAGGCGCTCGGTTGTTCCGTTGCGGTCATGGCCGCCGCCAAGAGCTTTTTCCCGGAAGAGCATCTCCAGTACGTTGGTACTTATTGGGGAGAAATTAGTTCTCCCGGTACGAGCGCGATTGTTGATTGGTCGGACAGTGTAGTTTGCTTAGGGGCGGTTTTCAACGACTATTCGACCGTCGGCTGGACTGCGATGCCCAGTGGTCCGACTGTACTGAACGCCAACAAAGATAGTGTCAAATTTGACGGGTATCATTTCAGCGGGATTCATCTGCGCCACTTTCTCTCTTGCTTGGCAAGAAAGGTGGAGAAACGCGATGCGACTATGGCCGAATTTGCACGCTTCCGCTCTCAGTCTGTGCCGGTCGAGCCTGCTAGGTCTGAGGCCAAGCTTTCGAGGATCGAGATGCTCAGGCAGATCGGGCCTCTAGTCACTGCCAAGACTACGGTGTTCGCCGAGACTGGTGATTCCTGGTTCAATGGCATTAAATTACAGCTGCCCACCGGGGCCCGCTTCGAGATCGAGATGCAATGGGGCCATATCGGATGGTCGATCCCGGCCGCTTTCGGCTATGCCCTGGGCGCGCCGGAGCGACAGATTATCTGCATGATTGGTGACGGCTCTTTTCAGCTTACTGCCCAGGAGGTGGCGCAGATGATCAGACAAAAGCTGCCGATCATTATTTTCCTCGTCAACAATCATGGCTACACGATCGAGGTTGAAATTCACGATGGCCCCTATAACAACATTAAGAACTGGGACTACGCAGGGTTAATCAAAGTATTCAATGCCGAAGATGGCGCGGGCCAAGGACTCCTCGCTACCACCGCCGGGGAACTGGCCCAGGCGATCGAGGTAGCTCTGGAAAACCGCGAGGGACCGACGCTAATTGAATGCGTTATTGATCGCGATGATGCCACTGCTGATCTGATCTCATGGGGTAGGGCTGTTGCGGTGGCGAACGCCCGCCCTCATCGCTAATCCCTAACTGCCTGTCCACATTCAGGGATTTCAAGTGGAACGGCACTGACGGAGGGATTGTCAACTTAACGGGAGCAGCTAAGTGGGTGGGTGGAATTAAATATAAGATTAATGTAGGTTGGGTTGAAGCATGAAACCCAACGCCCGATTATGTTACGCTACCGCTAACCCATCCTACAAATAATTGTGCCTCCCTACTTATTCTTCCACAAATCTGTAATGCTGGGGGCGTTTCCCCAGTGAGATTGTCCCCTATCTTATCCAGAGCGAAGGAGTAATTTTATGTTTAAAGCAGAGATTGTTGCCGGCTTGATTGCATTGGGCGGTTTTAGCTTGGGCGCTCAAGCTATGACATTAATTAGCCCAACAATTGAAAACGGTAAATCATTACAAAATGCACAAATCTATAATGGATGGGGATGTACTGGTAAAAATGAATCTCCCGCTTTAAAATGGAGTGATGTTCCCAAAGGAACTAAGAGTTTTGCTGTCACTATGTATGATCCTGATGCACCAACAGGAAGCGGTTGGTGGCATTGGGTGGTTGTCAACATCCCGGCAGATGTGCGTAGTTTACCAGAAAATGCTGGCGTGAAAGACAGCAAAAAGCTTCCTCAAGGGGCGATTCAATTGCGGAATGACTTCGGCTACAATGGCTTTGGTGGTGCTTGCCCACCGGAAGGCTCAAAACCCCATAACTATCAAATTACTGTTTACGCATTAAATATATCTAAACTAGATATTCCCCCCAATGCTTCCCCTGCATACGCTGGTTTTTTCATTTTTCAACATAAAATCGGAGAGGCTCGTTTAACAGCGCCAACAAATGCGCGTTAATAACATCTTGACCGCGGCCGGTGGGTTTGTCCCTTTTTGCCGAAATACAAGCAGGCAGCTAACTCGGATTCAGGATAATCTGTGAAGCTCTCGGCGAAAGCCTCAAGCACGGTTCTGAAGACGGGGTGGATCAACGATGGAAACGGCGATCGCACTACAAATAAAGGTAGGTTAAGCTCAGGAGCGTAACCCAGCCAATTCGGGGAATATTGTTTGTGTAGAAATGTTGCGTTTCTTGACATCCTCGCCGCCCTAAAAGTGCGGCGATTCCTAAACCTCACGATTTAAGTTTCTGCTTCCACCACCGTCGCATACCACAGTTAAAAAACCATGTACTGTCTTACACTAATTCTAACGTAAAGCCAACCTAGAACGGCGGGGTTTCAGACCCAAAATTTCCGATGAATGTCAAAACAACCTATGGCTGCTCATTTTATGTTAGGCTCAAATAGAGAAAATTTTTTAAGATTCTGGTAATGGAAACTACAAAACTATCTAGTCAGGGTCAAGTGACTGTTCCTCCGTCGTTACGAGAGCAGTGGGAAGAGGGTCAAGAATTAATCCTAATTAATGTAGGGGATGGAGTTTTAGTAAAGCCTAAAAAACTTTTCTCGAAAACAAAGTTAGATGAAGTTGCTGGCTGTTTGAACTATCGGGGTAAAGCAAAAACCACTGAAGAAATGGATCTAGCAATTGCTGAAGGAATACAAAAATCATGGAATCATTGATCGCTATTGACACAAATGTTATTGTTAGATTAATGACAAGGGATAATGAGGAACAATATCAAAAGAGTTTTAAGATATTCCATGATAAAAATATCTTTATTGCTGACACGGTAATTTTAGAAACGGAATGGGTATTGCGATTTGCCTATAAATTTAAGTCTGTTGAAATTTGTCAGGCTTTTAGAAAAGTTTTTGGTTTACCCAATGTGTATTTGACTAATGAAAGGCTGATTTTAAAAGTTATTGAATGGCATGAAAATGGACTTGATTTTGCTGATGCTTTTCATTTGGCATCTAGTCTTCATTGTTTCGAGTTTTATACTTTTGATGAGAAATTCATTAAAAAGTCTCAAGATTTATCTAGTTCAAAGGTAAAAAAGCCTGATTTATAAATTAACAACGGTAGGTTAAGTTAAGGAACGTAACCCAGCAAATTAAGGGAATATTGTTTGTGTAGAAATGTTGGGTTTCATGAATGTCAAAACAATCTACGAAGCGGCGATCTCACTCAGGTTTTGAGATTAACGGCAGTAACTCCTACACCTATTAGAAGAATTGTTACCAGCAATTCTCATTTTGAAATAAATAGAGCATTAACCCCGATTTTGGCAGGGAAAATATAGTACGAAGCAACTATTTTCTAGGAGAGGCGAACAATAAAAAAACAATTGGCTG
>VYKR01000108.1_pt1 | contig 17194 bp, 13 predicted proteins | sample 5109561 | NCBI WGS metagenome assembly VYKR01 (sample SAMN12291799, study PRJNA351875) | freshwater metagenome | isolation source: freshwater lake | place: USA: Michigan, Ford Lake | collected 2015-08-15
TTTACCTGCTAATTCCCCCGGTTTAAAAATATTCTGCACATCATCAAGAATAATTAAACAACGATAGGAGCTTAGATAATCTATTATATCAGGTAAGGGGGTTGATAGAGATTGAGCGAAAAACTGTTTTAGATCATCTTTGAGAGCGATTAATTGAGGAATATTTTCCAGACTGCGATAAATAATATAATCAAATTGTGGGGCAATTTCTGAAATTAATTTAAGGGTTAAAGCTGTTTTTCCAATTCCGGTTAACCCATAAATAGTAATTAATCGAGTTTTATTATCTAGCCATTCTTTTAAGGTTGATATTTCTAACTTACGTCCATAGTTATACCTTAATTCAGGAGCTTTTGTTAAGTCAATCATGGGATATTGATCGTCATTGCGTAAAAATTTTCTTGTTTTTTTTCCATTATTAATTGTTTGTAAAGATTGATCGCAAATATGAATATTTCCTTGATTAACTTGTAAACAATGACCAAAATTAGAAGTTTGAGAAACCCGATATTTTCTTTCTAACTTGGATCGTAAATTATCTTTATTAACATCTTCGTCTAATACCTTACCCAACTTTTTCCATAAGTTAGCAGCTTCTTTTTTAATATGAGATTCACTACAACCATTAAAAGATTGAGCAATTTGCCAATATTTTTGACCTTGCCAAACCCCTGTCAAGATTGCTTCTTGTACTGGTGTGAGATGAGACTCCACTTTTTCAAACATTAAATCATCAACATATTGCAAAACTTGGTCAATATTATTCATTTCTGGTTAAAAAATTAGAGGAGTAATCAAATATATTATACCAAACGGAACTAAGACTGTACCATAACCTACCTATAAATTGTGTACCAAAGCCTACTTTGGTACTAAAATCAAACGCTACAATACTGGGATGTTAGGTAAATCAAGCTAATTAGTCCTATTTGCTTGCTAGATTGTCATCATAGCCCATTTTGCGGTGACATGATCATCTTTTCCCTTTCAAAAATCAATGAAGTAATCTTTAAGTTATGTATCAAGAACAACTGAGTAGCGCCAACCCTGGATTTATCCTGATTATGATTGATCAGTCAGCTTCAATGTCAGATAAATACACCAATTTAAATAAAGCAGAGTTTGCCGCATTAGCCGTTAATCGAGTCATCGGAGAAATTATTACAGCTTGTTCATCGGGTAATGAGATTAAAGACAGATGTTTTGTGGCGGCGGTTGGCTATGGAGCAGGCACTAATGTACTATTTCTAGATAAAGCCTCAGAGTTGGCTAAAAATCCCAATACAACAACCCTTAAGAGAAAAGTCTCTGATGGTGCGGGTGGGTTGGTTGAAGTGGATGAAGTAATGCGAGTGTTTGTGAAACCGACTGCAAATAATGGAACACCAATGGCTGAAGCCTTTAAACAGGCTTATACTGGGGTAGAAAAATTTATTTCTAATCATCCCGATAGTTTTCCACCCGTTGTTATTAATATAACCGATGGAGAACCTAATGATTCTAATGCTGCTACTACTGAAGCGAAAAAACTAGCACAACTTAAAACAAGTGACGGTAACGTGATTGTTTTGAATGCTCATATTTCTGACGCATCAGCAGGGAAAATAGAGTTACCTAGTGACAATGCTGGTTTTAGCAGTAATAAATTTGCTAACTTTTTGTTTGATATTTCCAGTGTGCTTCCTGAACCTCTTGCTGAGAGTGCCAAAAATGCGGGTTTTAATGTTCAACCTAATGCCAGAGGTTTTATCTTTAATGCTGATGCTGAAGCACTGATTAAACTTCTTCAATTTGGTTCTCAAGGAGCATTACGCTAAAGTTATTGTCATTAATTATGGAATCTCATCATAAAGTTTCAGTCATCCGTCGGTTCAGTGGTAGAACTCATAAAGAGATGGAAACCATTAGCGGTTGTCAAGATAATTTTAGCCATAGTGAAGATAAGAATTGTTTTGCGATCGCTGATGGTGCAACTCAATCATTTTACTCAAGTATATGGTCAAAACTTCTTGTTAATTATTTTTGTGAAAATCCCGAAATTGATCAAAACAATTGGCAAGAATGGCTTAAACCAATTCAGGAAGAATGGTTAAAAGAAGTTAAAGCCGAATTAGAAAAAGCAAAAAGCGGTGATAATAATGCCTGGATTGAGATTCATAATGGTTTGAATCGTTTTGAATCAGCAACATCTACCTTTATTGGGTTACAATTTATTGAAAATCAAGCCAAACTATCTATTGTTGGCGATAGCTGTCTGTTTATTTTTCAGGGAAATCAATTAAATAAAACCTATTTATTGCAAAAATCAACGGATTTTAATAATCGACCTGAATATTTTGGAAGTCGCTCTAAAAATAATGATTATAAGCCAAAATTTTTTGACATCGAATTAAAATACAAACAACATTCAGATAAGCTTTATTTTGTACTAGCAACTGACGCTCTAGCTGAATATATTTTTAAATATACAGAACAGCAAAGAGATATTTTAACAACTTTACTTAGAATTAATTCAGAACAGGAGTTTGAGAATTTTGTAAAATCTGCTAGACATAATGGCACGATAAAAATGAAAAATGATGATGTCACTTTAATGATTTTAGAAGTCAGGGATCGTGAAATTCCCAGTTCGCCTAGACAACCCATAAAAGAAGATCAAGAAAATTCTACTTCAAGTGATGAAACTAAACAGCCTTTTAACGAAGATCAAAACAATTCTTCAGAAGTAGCAGGAAAACCTAAAGACAATACTCCTGCTCAAAATTTAGAAGTTACTTCTGGTTTTGCCAAAATAAGATCCAATCTACAAACATTATTAAAATTTTTGCCATCTTTACCCATGACGCACCGCAATTCGACGAGTTCAGCTTCTCAACAGACGAAAGACCCCGTAATTAAGGGAAGCCGTATTAAGGAAATCCGTAATCTTCTCCTTGTTTTTATTCCTGTAAATATAATCTTAACTATACTCTCCACTGCGACCATAATAAATAGTATAAAAACTGAACAATCAAGCAATTCAAATTCATCTAGTCAAGTCACTAAATATGAACCTAAATATAGGAACCTTGAAAAAGGAACTAAAATCTACAAAGATCAAACTTTTAAAGAAGTTATTATTCCTGCTTTATCTGACTCATCTCAGGTTTTAATTTTAGAAGAAGGAGACAAATGGATTAAATTTCAGATTGATCTTTATGCTAATCAAGCAATCTTGAATCAATGTTCTACTTGTGCAAGGGATGAAATAGAAATAAAACCCGAGAAAAATCTGAGAATCTTTCCTAGTGGATCAGAAGGGGATGTTTTTGGACAATTAAGCGAACCATCAAAGTTTAAAAAACTTGAATTTGATTCCCTTCCCAATTGGTCTAAATTTACGTTTGTGGGGTATATCAAAAAATGAAATATCCGCTTAGAACTGACTATGAAACATTCGTAAAATACCCTGATAAATTTATATACGATGGTATTTTACAAAAAGGAAAACCTGTTAAGCAAAAGCAAAATCAGAACTTTTTACTGTCTCATAATGGCGGAAAAGCCGTTGTTTATGAAATTCAAACTAATCCTAAAAAATATGCCCTTAAATGTTGGATAGAAGATTTAGGAGATCTAAAAATTCGTTATAAGGCGATTGATGCCTATCTTAAAACAGTTCAACTTCCTTATTTTGTTGATTTTGCTTACCAAGAACAAGGAATTTTAGTCAATGGACAAAGATTTCCCATTATTAGAATGGAATGGGTTGATGGTATTAGCTTTAAAAAATTTATATCTAGTAATATTAATAACCCGACTTCTATCCGTAACTTTGCCGAAAAATTCTTAGAAATGGTTAAAATTCTTCATCAAAATAATATTTCTCATGGAGACTTACAACACGGTAATATTATAGTGCGTAAAAATGGTGATCTATGTTTAATTGACTATGATAGTTTATATGTTCCTCAATTAAGCAACGCAACCGACAATATTAAAGGACTCCCTGGTTATCAACATCCTAACAGAAATAAGTTATATAAATTAAGTCCAAAAGCTGACTACTTCTCAGAAATAGTGATTTATTTATCATTGCTTATTCTATCAGAAAATCCCAACTATTGGCAACAAATACAACCAGAGGAAAGGCTACTATTTTCCGAAAAAGACCTAATTAAACCTAATTCATCCAAGATTTTCAAAGAACTTAAAAATCTTTCTCCTGAGATTGTGTATTTTACCCAAGAATTAGAGAAATTTTGTCAACAATCAAATACTGAAAACCTACAACCTCTTGAAAATTTAGTCAACAATTACACAGGAGCTAAATGGAGTTTTGAGCCTCCTCCTGATATCGTTGAGCCTCCCCCTATCGAAGAGCCACCTCCAACCAGTCCAAAAAATACAACATCTTCAGATCCCTGGACAAAACTTGGACCCGATTCATCAAGTGCTTGGGATAAATTTGGCACGGGTAAAACACAACCTCCAAAAGATGAAAACATTTGGGATAAATTTGACACGGGTAAAACACTACCTCCAACAGATTGGGGTAAACTCACTCAACAACCTCCAAAAGAAGAACCAATACCTATTCCAGATGAAAACATTTGGGATAAATTTGATAATATTTGGAATAAATTTACAACATCTATATCATCTATTTGGAACAAAATTTTGAACTGGTTTAATTAGCTATCTGATTATTCTGTGCAGTTCTCCTATCCTAAAATCAACCCCATTGCTTGATTAATAATTTTATTTTTATCAATCATAGCCTCAATTTATTCGGGTTGATATATACCTTCAAAAGCTTCTAATGATGCTTGTCTTAAAGCTGAAGAATAAGCATCATCTAAGGTTTCTTTTAATTCTTCTATTGTTAGATAATTTTCTCCAGTTTTACGTCGTTTATTAATGCGTTGAATCTGTCTAACAGAATTAGAAATAGAGGTTTCCCCTGAGCGTGTACTGCGTTTTTCTGCTTGCTGTTTAATCAGATGTAATAAGACAATAATAGTAAAGCTAAAAATCTTATTGAGCTTATCATCTTTGCTCATTTCTGTCATTTCCTCTACCAGGAGCAAGGCATCGGGAACATTGCCAGCTATTAATAGACTTTTTAACTCTAATAATTCTTCCATTTCTCGCCTTTTTTTACTGATTAACCTCTTGATTTAGTAATTTGTTCTGCATTTAAATTAACCCAAGTTGCTAGTTATAAGCTTCGCTAGTTCGATCCCCCTAAATCCCCCTTAAAAAGGGAGACTTTGAGTCTGTTTCCCTCCTTAAAAAGGGAGACTTTGAGTCTGTTTCCCTCCTTAAAAAGGGAGACTTTGAGTCTGTTTCCCTCCTTAAAAAGGGAGACTTTGAGTCTGGTTCCCCCCTTTTCAAGGGGGGCTAGGGGGGAGCGAACATAGAAATCAAATTTAGCCTTTTTCATGACCCTTGCCCTCTTTTTTGCCACTAAATCCCACTTTATCCCACGAAAATTATTGTATGAGAAAATCCAAAATGGCCACAAATTCCCACAGACAAAACCAAAGTGAACATCTAGATTGTAAGAATCACTGAGTTTTTTGGACTCTTATCAGGTTATGAACAAGATAAGCTAAGACGCATTTAAACCGCTTATTCTTAGATTAGCCGAACCTCCCCCCCCTTGCCCCCCGACATCGGGGGGGCAGGGGTAGGACTGTTTCATTCTCCGAATCTAATTCTTTTTTTGCTACCTTTAATCGCTTATGAGGTAAGCATCGACTAAAAACGTTGCCAGATAAAAATTTGAGAGAATGACATTTGAGAGAATGAAACAGCCCTAGGGCCAGGGGGGGAGAGATTACCTCTAGTGAATGTTGGATACGTCCTGCCAGGTTAAGGAAACTCAGTGAGCCAAGAATCCCTCGCATAAGCGCTTCGGGGAGTGTCAATCGGTCCCCATTGTGCCAAAGCTCCAGTAAGGGCTGAATAATCTTTGCTGTCAAAGCGCATCAACCTGACGCAAGAAAAATTGATTTTTGTAAATAATAATTTCAAATCGCTCGCTACTAGCATAGGATAGAAACGTGGAATTTGCAGGAGGAGTGACGTTGAAAGACAGTTCTATATTCCGACGTTTCCCGCAGCTATTCGCGGGTTTGTCGGTGCTATCGATCGCCCTCGTTGTGAGTTCCTGGATAGCGGCGCGCTCGATCTTGGCGGTGAAACGGGCCAGCGATGTTTTTGTCGTGACCGGTTCGGCAAAAAGGGCGATTACATCCGATTATCTTCTCTGGCGTTTATCGGTTTCCAGTCAACAACCCACCGCCCGCGAAGCCTACCGCGATCTGATTCGACAAACCGAGCGGATACGAGCTTATCTCAAAGAAAAACAAGTTCCTGACGACGCAATCACCACCAACGCGATCGAGACAATGCCGATTCCTGAAGTAACGACTAACGGCCAGGAAACTGGGCAAATTCTCGCCTATCGCCTCAGCCAACGCTTCGAGATTCGAGCGGGGGATGTGGCCCGTTACACGGAACTTTCTAGGCAGGTAACGGAATTGATCGAGGAGGGAATTAACCTCGTCTCTGAACCCCCCCAATACCTTTACACCCAACTGGATAAGCTGCGGGTGGAAATGGTGGCGGCAGCGACCAAGGATGCGAGAGCGAGGGCTGAGGCGATCGCCAGTAGTACTGGCAGTCGGGTGGGAAGGGTGCGCGATGCGACAACGGGAGTTTTTCAGATCACCTCGCGCAATTCCACCGACGTGAGCGATTCGGGAATTTACGACACTTCTTCGATCGACAAAGATATTACCGCGGTCGTTTCGGTGACGTTCGGGATCGAGTGAATTACCACAATCCTTACTGCTTCCAGACAGGGGATCATCTGTGCTAGAGCTAGACTGGACGATGAGAGCGATAGGAACTAAGCCAATCGGCTTCGCTGAGATTAGCGTTTCCAAAACTAATCTCGCAGATTTTGCGCTTTTGACGCTTCCTTTGGCAGACTTAGCGTTTGCTCTTAAATCCTGTTATAATAGAGTAAATAAAAACAATGAGATAAAATGCCCAAGAAAGCTTACTTAGCCGAACATCTAAGTTCAGAGGAACTGAAAGATAGATACAGAAGCAGTCAAGACTCAGTAGAAACAAGAAGATGGCACTTATTGTGGAAAATATCGTTAGGATGGACAATCAAAAATGCTGCAGTAGCTGTAGGATTAGATTATCAATATAGTTTTAGAATTCTCAAAAGATATAATGAATTAGGAGAAGAAGGAGTTAAAAATCTCAAGAAAAAAAGTGTGGAACATCGGAGAGGAAAAGAACCTTTATTGAAGGAAGAACAATTGCAAAAATTAAAAGAAGAACTGAAAAAACGTCCTGCCGATGGAGGAATCTGGACAGGTCCGAAGGTGGCTAGATGGATAGAAAAGGAAACGGGACGAGAAAAAGTTTGGAATCAAAGGGGATGGGATTACTTAAAAAAAGTGCAGATATTCTTGTCAAAAACCGAGACCAAAACATAAAAAGTGAGACCCAGTTAAACCAGAAAAATTTAAGCAGAATTTACCAGTAAAAGTCCAATAATTAAGAGATAAATTTCCCAATTCTCAGATAGAACTCAAAAACTTTAAGTTGCCGAGGGAATCATGCTCGATTTTCTACTTTCTCTCCCTGCTCCCTGTTACTTAACGAGTAATTTAGATAGGGGTTGCTGAATAAATCTAAAAACCTTGTTGGGTAAGACTTTTAGACTTTTGGGAAATCAAAAAGTGCCAGCCATTGGAGGGATCGGGGGGAAAATCCCTGGACTTTTTCCCTGAAAATTAGCTAATTTACCAGATGAAAATGGGTAAAACCTTACACCCTACCTGCCCCCCGACCCCCCCGATGTCGGGGGGGCAGGGGGGGTGGGGGTTGAGGGGGCCACACCCTACCCCCACGAGAAACTTTTTCAGCAGACCCTAGATAGTCAACAGCTTAGATAATCGCTTTAAAAGTCAGACAGAGGAATAATTCCACAGGCTTGAATTTTGCTGAAAACGAGGTGAAGTTGCCACAATAACCAATTGCCAACTCTCCAGAAAGCCACGGAGTTTTGATTGTCAGAAGCTTCCGGAGATGGGTAACAAAGATTTTCTTCAAAAATCAACCAATGAACGGGTAAATGACCGAGGGGAGAATTCGGCTCTAATTCAAAGTTTAGTTGCTCATAATTGAGCCATTGACCTTCCTTCCGCCAACCTAGGCGATCGCCAAGTTTTTTTTGGGTTTCATAATCCACTAAACCACCGAGACTAGAGAAAATGGCTTGCTGAATACTAAACCCGAAATGACCATTACTATAATGAAGCCAAAGTTGATCAATTTTTTTGAGTTCTGAACAAGGTAATTGAGCAATATCTTGAGGATAAACCTCATTCCAGTAGGTCCTACCCAAAATTTTTAATAGTAGTTTGGTTGTTTGGCGATCAGCCGCTTGCCACTGTTGCTTTCTTAGCAAATCTTGTAATTGATTATAATCAAGATCGGCCGATTCTTGAGTTAAGATATTTGGAGAAGTCGGGGGATTTTTAGAACTAGAAGATTTGTCAAGATTGTTTTGAGGGAATTGAGAGACAACTATTGCCAGGGGAGTTTTGGGGATAGTGTCTTTTTGACAAGCCTCTTGTTCTGCTAAATGATCAGATAATTTATTGATGGTTTTTTCTAGGGAAATAAATTGTTCTGACCATTCACTTTCATTGAATAAGTAATCATTAAATTGATCAGAGGAAAAAGCCTCTTTTAACCTGGCTTCTTTCTCGTAACCAGTCGCTAGAAAATTTAGCAAAAACTCAGAACTTGTTGCTGAATCTGACGTTTCTAAGAGATCAGGCTGAGGTTGAAAAAGATTATCTACCAAATACTTAATTTCTCCCACTGTTGCATAAAATTCTTCATCCACCTTAATGACTTCTTCTATTAATAATTGAAAAGGAGCAAAATAGTCCTGTAAGTAGTTTTCAAAATTAATCGCATTTTGGGCAAGATCCGCAATTTCTTGGCGAACTCGTTGAGATTTGAGTTGATAATGATTTAATTCCTCATAAATTTTGAGTTCTTGAATAATTGCTTGCACAATTTTTTTCTGCTTTTGAGTATCCTCGGCTAATTTCTGAACTCCTTCCCCTAGTAATTTAGTTTTTCTCAACATCAAAAAAGATGTTTTTCCCAGTAGCAAAATTGCCCGAAAATTTTCCTGTTTTTCTAGCTTGAGTTGATTGAGAATATTTTGATTATTATTATTTTTAATCTCTAACTTTATCCTCTCGTAGTCTAAGATTTTTAATTCTTGATATTTTTGGGAAAATAAAATTTTAAGATTGTCACTGAGTTGGAGTAAAAAACGATAATATCCGTCTTGATAGATTTCTAGTCCATTAATTAATAAATTATAGTCTTTAATTAATAACTGAGTCTCAATCAAGATTTCTTGTTGAGTAATTTTTTCTTTTCGTTTAATAATCTTACCAAAATAGTAATGGTAGCGAACTCCTTCTTGAATTAATTTCCGACGTTCTTTGATGATTTTCTGAAAATTTTTTAAGTATCTATTTTTAAAAACAGGAAGTTGATAGCTTTGCTCATAAATGGCAATTTTTTTATAGGTCATCAGATGTGGAGAGTTCCTATTTAGCATAGCTATCTTAGACCCAAAAATTCCTCAGTACTTAGCAATAATCATCCGCTGCCCCCATCTCTTGCAAGAGGGAGCAACACCTAATTAAACATTTTCAACTTCAACAACAACTGGTTCATTTTCAACAACTGGTTCCTTTTCAATAACTGGTTCATTTTCAACAACTGGTTCATTTTCAACAACTGGTTCATTTTCAATAACAACTGGTTCATTTTCAATAACAACTGTTTGAGGACTTTCAGGAGTTGGCTCAGTTACCGTTTCTTGCTGCTTTGCTGTCTGTTCTTGATAGTCAGTCAAGTATTTTTTGGTTTTTAATTTCAGGTCATCAGTCAGAGGTAAAGCATCAATTTCAGCCAAAAGTGTTTCTAGGGATTCTTTTTTACTTCGCTCAGTGTAAAAAGCATTCAGAACCGCTTCAATTCCGTACTGAGCGATCGCATCTCCTAAGACACTAACCAACCCCATCGCTCCGATACCCAGAAAAACTACAAAGGGTTGTCCGAGGGTAATAATTAGCACGATGACAGCAATAATAGCCGAAGCTAAATAAGTACCTGCCACTTTTTTGATAATGTTATCGAGTTCCATAAAAATCACCTCAAATTTCTAGCGAAGGATTAGTTTAATTCTAAAGCAAGGTTAATCTGTCTGTTGATCGCCGTCAAGTAAAGCTTGAAGAAAAGGTTCAAGACTTTTGGGACGATAATCGGAAAAAGCCTTTAATCGTTTTACCACACTGTGATGAACAGTGACAACTTTTGTATTGAAATATCGCCATTGCTCACCTCCCAAGGCCGACAATCCTTTAACCGTATTATCGAACTTGATGGTCGGGTCTAGTTTAATTGGGAATTCCTCAAATTCAGAGGTGGTTGAGTCAAACTCTAATCCCAATTTTTTGGCTTGATTAATCATCCATTGTAAGGGGTAGTCGGAAAGTCCTTGATATTCTTTTTTGCCGCCACCTAGACAGGTATGTTCACCGACAAATAGAACTTCTTTGACAACTTGTTCAGGATTTTCGGGATTGGCTTTGATCGGAGTGGAAGGAAAGTTTTTCCGTTTTTCATCAATGGCAACCGCATGAAAAGCATTTTGGATAATCGGACTTAATTTTGTGTTACTAAATTCATATTTTTTATGATAAAACTTAGCTAAGGGAAACCAAGGGGTTAAATCAGGAATACCAAAATGACCAACTGTATCCCAACAACCTAACATCTTGACTGGAATACGATCTTGAAAATCTTCCTTTTCTGTCTCAATTTTTTTGGCATTAGCGGCACGAAATTGTTGAGCTTTGGCACTATCGGAACTAACGTTGTGGTCTCGATATAGTTGATAAGCTAGGGGAATTTCTTTAATCTTAGAGCGTTTTAGGATTCCACATTTATCGATAAAACTAGCCAAACAACGAACTATATATGCTCCGCGACTAAAACCTAACAAATAAACTTCATCCTCGCTTGTGGGATTATAGTTAAGGACAAGAAAACGATAGGCATCTTGGATCATTCGATCGAGTCCCCAGCCAAAAGTTTCATTCCCTAAACTTTTAAGAAATTCGTTATCTTCGGCGCTGCCAGAACCTGACAAAAAGACGATTTGAGGGGTTTGATCCTCGGCAATATACTTAATAGATTCGGCGAATTTAACCACGTTGGTGGGGTAAGCACTGCCAGAGTTTTCCCAAGAACCATCACAACAAATAATTAACCGTTTTTTCTGGTTTGAATAAGTCAGTATATCTGGTTGAGAAATTGCCGTTTCAGTAATCTCCTCAATTTCATTGCTGGCAAGAGTAGCTTCTGCAGTGATTATGGTCGATTCTGGATTCTCTTCGCGGGAAGGTTCTTGATTTTCCGATGGAGCATCTTGTTCAACCACTTCTTCTGCTTCAAGGGAGTTAAAAATTTCGTTGACCATTGTTATCCTTTTCACATTCTTTCTAGCTTTACTGCTAGTCTGAATTTTTGATTTAGGGATCGAGGTCGGTTTAGAGGGAAGACTATCTAGTTGCCAGGTTGTCCCATGAAGAATACCATGATTTCTATAACTTGTTTGATCCTCGGCACTGCCATTGAGTGATAAATAAGTGACTAAGCCAAGGTCATCAACTAAGGGAGATTGATACATCACTTCTTGGATTTCTTCCTGGCTACGCGCTTGATTCCAAACAGAAAGTTCTGCAAGACAACCTTGCCAATAATGGGAGAGATTAACAGAGGCTCCCAAGATGATTTTTTCAATCCCAGTTAAGGCCCGGTTATGACCGTTGCCACGATGCCAAATGATCCCATTACGATAGATCAACATTCGGCCCGTGGTCGCATTTTTGACAAAGGCCCAATGAGTCCAATCACTATAATCTTTAAGCTTGACTTTTTTTTCAATTCGATCGAAACCTTCTTCATTTCCCGCATCCCAAAAAATTGCAGGTTTCACGGGATCACCCCAAGGCAGGGTAATATGTAGAACCCGGTTATTTTCCCGATTAACAGCTTCTAAAAGAGTCGTTTCTGTAGCTAAATTATTTTCCCCTTTTGCCCAAAATGTAATGGTAATACTCTGATCGATGTCAAGAAATCCGTGGGATAGATCAACATGATCATCGATGCCATTAAATTTTAGTACAGAGCGTTGTTCAGCCATTGGTTTTGTCACCGACCGGGGGAGAAAGAGGTAATCAGGGGTTCAGGGATTCTGACTAATAAGAGACTGATCTATTTGTCGTGATTTCCCAGAATGCTACCGCCTAGTTTAACACATTTTAGTTATCTAGCGATATATATATAAATAAATGTGTAAGTAGATGGGCGTAAAAAACTCTCAGATCCCCCCGCCTGTCGGCACCCCCCTTATTAAGGGGGGCAGGGGGGATCGAGTGCAAAACCTATCTTCTATTTAATTGCAAACAGCTACTTAGAAGTCAACGACTAATATTCCAGAGCCGGCACTTGCTGTGGCGAGAAACTCAGAGGAGTTGACCCCAATCCCTATCGCCATCAATAGGCTTTGGTGGGATGCACATGGCTGATTGACATCCCTCCCCAGGCCGGTTATCAGCAAACCCTAGGTACTTATTGTAACTCTGACCAAATTCCGCGGCATCGCTCTACAATTAGTCCCTGAAAAATCAATTGGGTTGCGGGATGAATATCCACTTTATACAGAGCAAAAAGACCCGTTGGACTATTTAGATTCAACTCCCTTCGCGTTAGAGACAAAGCTTTTGTTCGGTGCATTTCCACCGCTTTTAGTAAGCCTGGATAACTGACATTACGCAGGGCCAATTGACCATTTTTTGTGAGATAAATAGCATCATTTTGCAAGAGATATTCCAAACTGATCAAACTAGCGTGGACATCCACATCTTTTTCTAAACCCCCTAAACGGTGAGCATCTAAACCGAAGCGAATACAGAAATTAACAGCGACTAATTTTCCCGCTTCTTCGGCAGGTAAAGCACAATCGGCAAATTCAAAGCCTAAACTATCTGAGCGCCACTCCTCGACTCCAGCATAGGTATAGTTTTGAAACAGTTTATTTTTGAGTTTCAAGTCAAATCCTAACCCACTAGCATGACCCGCTTCATGGAATTGGGTATCGAGATGACGATAGCGTTCACCATTAATTTGATCCTCTAGGGGTTCTAATAGTAAATCGGCCGTTTCTGGCTCAAAAATTTTTCGGATACATTCGTAGCTAGAACCAGAAAAGCGTCGTTTTTGCTCACTGGCATTATTTAAAGCTGGCCCCTGAACACTATTGGGAAAAGTCCACCTATGGGGAACGATAAAAGCCTCCCCCTTTTCACCTTTAATCGTGCCACAACTAGCAATTTCAGTAAAGGATAAATTTCTGGGAATCGGTTGTCTTAGACTGCCAAATTTTTCACGAGTTAAGCTTTCTAGTTGTTCGATAGAAGGTTGATTATTTTGGTGAATTTTTCCGTAAATCGCACTCAAAGTGAGTTGTCTTTCTCCCTGACGATTGATGCGATAGGGAGCAATCATCAGAAAATAACCATTTTTACCGATAAAATTCAAATTAATGAAATCTTCTGATAAAATGCTCCAGTCGTTGGTTTCCAAAGCCTCTGCTGTTTTCCAGAGCCACTGAGCCGGAATTTCACAGCTATCTGCTTCCTGTTGACGCAGTTTTTTCGCCGCAATTGCAATTTTATTTTGCTCGATATCTTGGACGATTTCTTGGAAGAACTGTTGTTGATTGACCAGGGTTTGATTCATTTTTTTGGTAGCTAATTTATGTAATGGTTTAACGTTGTTTTTTGACCCGTTTCTCATCGGCTAAACTCTTAGCCATTTTAAGATTTTAGGGTCTTTGTCATAGCGATAGGTCAGTCCATCTTTACCCGTAATTGATTTTCCCTGACTGGCTTTGCTTCTAATGCTACTAAGGGAATAGTCGCTTAATTCCTTCATTTGTGCATGGGAAAGTCCTTCTAGGGGTTCTGTTAAGATTGTTGTCGTTGGCGATTCGGGGGGTGGTTCCCCGGCAGAGTTGATTTTAGGATTGACCTCGGTTTCCTGATTCGGTAAATCTTCGAGCCTAGCTTGAGAATTATCGACAGAAATATTAATAATTTCTTTTGCTTTTTGTCGGCGATATTCCTCCACTGTCAGCAGTTGCCAATGGGAATTACTAGAGAGTTCTAAAACCCATTGATGATAGTTAAAGAGACTTTCCCGATGTCCGACACTAATAAAAGTTGTGTGAGTTTTCTGCAATTGCCGATATAAATTTTCTTCATTGTTTAAGTCTAAAGCACTTGTGGCTTCATCGAGGATAGTAAAACTGGGACGGGTAATTAATACCCTGGCAAAAGCCAAACGTTGTTGTTCTCCTAGGGACAAAATGTTTTCCCAAGGCTCTTCTGTATCAAAGCTATTGACTCGATTTAGTAAGTTTTGGAGATTGACTTCTTGCAAAACTTCTCTCAATTTTATCTCATTGGTTTCTTGATTGCGATTGGGATAAAGTAACTGTTCTCGCAAGGTTCCTAATATTATATAGGGACGTTGGGGCAGAAACAATACTTCTTCTAGGGGAGGTCGCACTAATCGGCCAGTTCCGGCATTCCATAAACCGGCAATTGCGCGTAGCAAAGAACTTTTACCCCGACCACTCGGACCGACAATTAATAAACCTTGTCCAGGCTGAACAGAAAGGGAGAGGTTTTCTACAATTACCTGTTCATAATCGGGGGTTTGCAAGGTGACATCTTCAAAGGAAAATTGGGTTTCTTCGATAGTTGTAATCGTGCTTAAATTTTCTGGTTGTTTAATGACTTCTTCTAAGGCTTGGGAAAATTGCGATAGACGTTCAACATAACTGCTAAATTGTGCCGAAGTGCCAAATTCATTAATTAATTCCGCCAGTGCCGTAGCAAACAAATTAGCTGCTAAACAGGCTTGTCCGACCTGTCCGAAACTAATGCCCTCACTATTGATATACAAAGGACCCAAAATGACAAAAGTAAATACTTGAATTGCCGCCTGATAGCCTCGACGAAAAATTTCTGTGCCTCTCTCCCAATCAATTTTACGTTTAGCACTGCTTAAGAGTTTATTAAATCTCCGATGAATAATATTTAATTCCTGATTTTCTCCCTCAAAGAAAGCGATTGACTCCGCATGATTACGAATGTGGGTTAGAGCATAATTATAGTTAGCCTTAAGTTCTAATTCTTCTTGAGTAATTTTATTTAGAGCTTGGTTAAAATAGATAGCAATGACGTTACCGATAATTGTCCAAATGACTAAAATAATGGCAACTGAGGAAGAAATTGACCAGAGAATCACTAAAAAAGTGATCATATCTAGGACATTTTCTAGGGAAACTGCAAAAAAGGAGAGAGCTTTACTGGTAATCGGCTCAATTTCTTGGGATAAACGCTGATCTGGGTTGTCGATATCGGATTTAAAATTAATTCTGTAATAGGCGCGATTATGCAAATATTTTGAGAGAATCCAGTCATTGAGCCAAGCATACCAATCTAGGGCGATTCTTTTCCTGAGAAATTTAAGCAAGCCAACTAAAATGGTGACAAAGAGCAGTCCAACCGCAAAAACTACCAAAGTTTTGACAAATTTATCAAAATCATTTTTTTCAAGAATGACATCAACTAAGTAATTACTAATAAAGCTATTGAAGGCATTTAATCCCACAACTCCTAGGATTGCCCCGATTAGTAGGATGAGCATTGCCCAAGCTTTCATCACATCAGAAAAAGCCCTTCCCCCCGATTCAGTGGGATACCAATAGGGAGCAGCAATCAGCTTGACACTGTGCCAAAATTTGCTGACATCGGAGATAATATTAGTCGTCGATCGATCTTGAGAGACTTTGGCGGACATATAGCACTTATGTTTGAGTTGTGGACATTTTGCCAGAATGATTTTATATTTTGGTTGAATTGGCGAAGTTAATTATGAGGTTGTCTGTTGGGTTCTAGTTTCAGGAGAAACCCTCCCCTGTGTGGAAGGCAATTGGCGAAAATCTAAGGCTCCCCGACAATTTTAAGGTTATTGGGCTTGGGTTGTGCTAACATACTCCCGTGCTTCTTTAACCCTCGTTATCTTACTACAAGTGACCATTGTTTTGATAGCAAAAGCTAGTGATCGCTTCTCAGAATACCACATATTAGCGAATTTCGTTGACCATGACAAATTTTTTTTTCTGTGATAGGATTTCAGGATACAGGTTTCACAGCAATGAGGTGCGCCGATTATGTTCCTCGTTTCCTCAAAGCGATAACAGATTTTGCGGCATCATGGTGATAAAGTTATAGCAGCAGCCTCAGAAAATTATGAAGAAGGAGAATTATGAAAATAGCTTAACTAAAACTTAAGCTTTTCAGAGCCATTTTGGAAAAAATGTAAAAAATTGTATCCATCACTAAAATTTATCATCCAGAATGTGCTATGAATAGCTTCGGTTTAAAACAGTCTTTTTATGGAGTATGTAAGCGGTTGCTCCCATAGCAACTGATTTTAACAATAACCACCGACTCCCTACCATTGATAATTTTTGTTTGGTCTATATTGTTTAGTCTTTGAGGCTACTTAAATTTATGAAAAACGTTGATTATATCTCTAACAGTAGCTCAAGCTAGGGCTACTGAACCCAGCCAAACATCACCCCCATTCCAAAAATATCAGAATATTAATCAAGGAAAAGGATACTATTAATGAAAGTCGCAGAATTTTTATCTTACTTAAATAGTTTAGAAATCAAGCTTTGGCTTGAGGAAGAAAAGTTAAAATATCAAGCTCCCCAGGGAGCGATGACACCAGAAATTAAGCAAGAAATCAGGACAAGAAAACCAGAAATTCTCACTTTTTTAAGAAGCGCAACAACACCATCTAAACCCCTTGAATCGGTTATTAATACCGTTGCCAGAACTGAAGATTTACCCCTATCTTTTGCTCAACAGAGAATGTGGTTTCTCTATCAGATGGATCAGCAAAATTCGGCTTATAATGAAGCTCTAACCATCCGTTTAACGGG
>VYKR01000118.1_pt1 | contig 17091 bp, 15 predicted proteins | sample 5109561 | NCBI WGS metagenome assembly VYKR01 (sample SAMN12291799, study PRJNA351875) | freshwater metagenome | isolation source: freshwater lake | place: USA: Michigan, Ford Lake | collected 2015-08-15
GCGGTGGTAATATCTATGTAGCCGATACGACAAACAATCGCGTACAGGTATTCAACTCTAGTGGTGTCTTCCAGTCCACTTTCGGTAGCCTTGGTTCGGGGAACGGTCAGTTCAATAGCCCCTACGGTATCGCGGTCGATGGCGGTGGTAATATCTATGTAGCCGATACAGGAAACAGCCGCGTACAGGTATTCAACTCTGGGGGTGTCTTCCAGTCCACTTTCGGTACCAATGGTACGGGGAACGGTGAATTCGACTTTCCCCTCGGTATTGCCTTTGATAGCGGTGGTAATATCTATGTAGCCGATACGAACAACAACCGCGTACAGGTATTCAGTCCGACGAGTCAGCCGCCAGTGTCCACGCCCGAACCTTCTGGTGTTATCGGATTAGGCATACTAGGTGGTGGTTTAGTGGTGCTTCGCCTCGCTAAACGTCGTTAATCGGTGTGGGGTGGGGAGATGAGTTAAAATTTCCCTAATTCCCCACCCTTTGCGGTTAAAAGCTTTAATTGTGCTGCTGTCTTTGTAATTGCTCGATCGCGTCGGGGGATAAATCAGTAAATTGGGCGATTTCTGAGATAGAAAAACCAGCAGATAGCATTTTTAGGGCAATTTGTCGAGATTTCTCTTCTTTACCCTTTTCCTCTCCTTCCTCTAAAGCTTCTTGATAGACTTTAGTTTCTCTTAAATCACTTAAACTAAACATAGCTTCTATCTCCTTACGGTTTAATTTGGGCAATTTATAAATGAGAATTGTCTCGATTAATTCTAGAATGTCCTGTCTTTTTAAAGACTCCTGGAATTGTTGTCTAACTTGTTGAATCAGTTCTTTTCCCTGTGCTAATGTGTTTGGTTCCGATTCCACAATTAATTGTAACACTTTTACCCCCAGAGAATCCCCCTCATCTAACTGATTCAGATAATAACAGTTAACCCGTCCTGACTCAAAGAATTCTTGATAACGAGATTTAGGGCTATTTTCAATTTCCCGATGAGGATAAATGATCACCCCTTGCCAATTGTTATTACTTTCACTCTGATGAAAATAGAGAAATATTTCACTGAAAAAGCGCGAGTAAAACCGTTCATCTTTTTGAAATTGTACCTCAACAAAGTAAATCGGATCATTCAGGTTATCGGGAAGAAAGACCCCATCTAAACGAAAAGCTAGTTGTTTAACTTCTACGGAGGAAAATTGATAATGATTGACGGTTTCCGGGGGAAGATTGAGCAAGTCAAAGAAACTTTCAGGAAAAGTCTGAAAGAGACGATAGAAAATACTGTCCGTTTTCACTCAATTTTGTCCCTCAATGACTTGTGGTACTTGTTCATTTCACTCAATTTTGTCCCTCAATGACTTGTGGTACTTGTTCCATTTCTAAGTCTAAAGCTTGGGCAATTTGTTCTACACTCAATTTTAAGGCAAATAAACGGGGAATAGAGTTTAATTTAGCGGTTAATGCTCCTTCCTCTAAAATATCTTGATAGATGACGGATTCTCTCAGAATGTCACTCCGAAGGATTTTTTTAATCGTCTCTCGATTTAATACTAACCCGGCGAGAATACTGGTAGCGGCAGCGAGATTGCTTTGCACCTGTTTTTTGGAGATAGTTTCTAGAGAACGGGACACCTGACTTAACACCTGTTCGGGGTCATCAGTATTGCTGAGAACGGCAAAGGGTAATAACTCATTGTTCGCTTAATTTTTTAAGGGAAGGGTTTTAAAATTGCTGTTACCTTTATCCTGTATGCTTTTTAGCGAATAAGGTAAGCGGAACGGTGCCGAGAGTGCGATCGCCAATTGGCTTGTTCAAACCCTAGGTATTTCTACAAAATCAAGATGCACCGGGTTGAATCTCCCTATTGATGATTTTTTCGGACAGCAACAATCAAAATACTTCTGATTTGCGAGCGACGTAACCTCACCGGAAAGATATCCGCATAATCTAGACCAGATCCTCTGATGCCATAATCAATTTCCACTTGATTCAATAAATCTCGATTAAGAGGCCATTCTCTCATGTCTCCACCTAGTGCGGGACCATTAACCGGATTGTTAACGCTTGCAGCCGTATCTAGAAGCATTTGATCGTGGGTAAAAGCTAACACTCTATCCAATAAATCATCGTTGGTATAAGTGAAAGCATGATCATCTTTCATGGGATTGATCATTTGAAAAACGTCAAATCCTTCATCTAAAACCATCGCTTCTTCCGCACTGAATCCATCGCTCATAATTAGGGTAATCCCTTCTAGGGTATTGCCAATTCTTCCCGATAATCCCGAGGAAGCAAAACAGATAATTTTTTGACCGGACATTCCCAAAATTCCGAAAGGATAGATGCTCTTGGGAAAGTAAATTTCTACCGTATCTCCTCCGGGGTAAGGAAAATATTCTCCTGCCCGACGCGGAGAAAAATTAACTTGTTTAAAGTTATTTCGCGTCAATTCGTCAGCGACAGCAGGATCACCCAGATTGATCTGCAGAAAACCGCCGAGAGGATTTAACTGAGTTTCTACGATAATCGGTCCGTTTAAAGCGGCACGCCGGGCATTCAAATCGCCGTAGAGTTGATATTCCCCCAAGTTAATTTTATCAATACCCTGCCTCCTAAAATTCCCCGCACAGGGAATTTGATAAGGCAGGCAAAAAATATGGCGTACATCTTGGAATCGATCGATAGCAGTAAATAGGGGAACCACATCACCTTGTTGAATAATAGTTTTTCCCGCTAGGGCAAACTCTAAAAATGGGGCGATATTCTGTAAATCAGGATTGTATCCAGGTAGCGGTCTTAAAAAAGCATCATATTTGCGGGCCACCTTCGGATCGTTAATCTGTATTATATTTGCGCCTCCAGCCATAAATTTTAAATCCAAAAATTCATAACGATGGCCGAGGTGTGTAGCCATAGCATCACACCATTTGACCAAACACCGATAGATGCGCTGATTGATCGGTTCTTGATAGCCTCCGGGGAGAAACATCCCACATAATTGATTTTGCAAGGAGTTTATGTAGTAATTAGGGCCAAGATAGGCAAGATGCCACGGATTCATCGTTAGATCCCCGCAACCTTGGGCGCCAATAATTAGCCAATCCTCTCCTCGCTGAGCGCAGAATTCTTTGAGATGATGATAAAGTGTCCAAGTACCCGCTCTCTGCTCGTAAGCATTGGTCGTAGAGTCTAGGCCAGGAATAGCAGTTCGAGTAAGTCGAGGAAACATTATATCCTGCACTGCATGAGGATCCTGCATTCTGGGGGAGGTTATACCATCTCGTTGAATGCCGGGGCCTTTTTGATAGTCTGGAGTCACGGACACAAAGAGCTGCTCTTTTTCCGTGTCTAGAGTCAAAGAACCAGTATTAAAAACTTGATGTTTCACCATAATACCCCCTGCTTGTCTAGGTGTGGCAGTTGCGGCTAGACAAGCTAATTAGCCCTAGGCTATCTGTTTTTTTTAATCTCAACCTCGCTGACCTAAAGGGGAGTGGGTCCTTATATTTTTTTCCTGAATCTATCAGATGAACGTAGGTTGGGTTGAAGCATGAAACCCAACGCCCGCTGAATCTATCAGAAAGCCTAGCATTTATCGTATTACCATACTTAAATTATAGTTCCCTGGAGGAAGTCAACCCTCGTCTCAATCCTTAAGAAATCCTCAAGAAATCCTTTCCCCACTCTCGTTTCTGAATTGCCAAGAATTGCGTTAGAATTAAAGAAATATTACAAGTGGTTGACAAAAATGAGCAAGCCTGATATAGAAAACATTGCCCTCCAGTTAGAAAGTAGCAACTCTAAAGACCGTCTGCTGGCCTTGGCATCCCTGCGAGAAGTGACCCCAGAGGAAGCTGTACCCTTGATCAAAAAAGTCCTTTATGATGAAATGCTACCGGTGCGATCGATGGCTGTCTTTGCTTTGGGAGTCAAACAAACCGAGGAATGCTTTCCTATCCTGGTGGATTTGTTAGCCAATGATGCCGATTATGGCATTCGCGCCGATGCTGCGGGGGCTTTAGGTTATTTAGAAGATATTCGCGCTTTTGAACCCCTACAACGGGCTTTTTACGAAGACACGCAATGGTTAGTCCGCTTCAGTGCTGCCGTCGCTTTGGGCAATTTGCGCGATATTCGGGCTAAACAGGTGTTATTATCGGCTCTCGATAGTAACGAAGCGGTTATTCAACAGGCCGCTATTGCCGCTCTTGGGGAAATCAAAGCAGTGGAAACCGTCGAGAAGCTTTTAACCTTTGTTAACTCCGATGACTGGTTAATCCGGCAGCGATTAGCGGAAGCTTTAGGCCATCTTCCGGCGGAAAAAACGATCGCAGCCTTAAATTTTTTGGTCAAGGACGAACATCCACAAGTGTGCGAAGCTGCCCGTTTATCCTTGCAAAAATTGGCCAATGTCTAGGGATAGGATAGAATAAATAATCTATTCTTTCAGAGCGATCGATCTTTGCCTACAGCCATTCATGGACATTCAAGAATTTATTAATCTCTGTGCGGGTAAATGGTTTTCTCAGCGTACCAGTTATCAATTAGCTGCCCAAAAAGTTGCCAATAATAAAGCAGAAATCACCATCGATTTGCTGGCTGCCGATGCTGCCGATGTGGTGCAATTATGTTTAGAAAATAACTGTCAGTCCCAGACCAGTCTAGGGGGATGGAAAGCGACTTGGGATAATTCCGTGGACTATGGACAACCGAAAAAAATCGGTTCTAGCTATTTAGTTTGGCTACCCTCAGAAAATTCTTGGCAAGGAAAATTAATCACATCGGACGGTAAATCGGCAGCACTGGGAGAATATCATCTCAGAAGCGATCAAGCTTTAACTTTAACCATCGAGGATAATCACCATCGTATCGAAGAAAGAATCTGGTTTGCTAGTCCTAATCTGAGATTGCGTACCAGTATTATCCAGTCGGACAATGGCGATCGCCAGACGGTTTTCTATTCGGAAATTCGCAAAATGGTTGCTACTAAGTAGTTGTCATCTCCAATGTCTGAGGTGGGGAAGACAGGGTTAATCTTCCACCACTCCAGTCAAATCCTCCTAACGTCGGCCACGTCTGCTGCTGCCGAAACCACTGCGACTAGGGGTACGACGGGAACCGGAGGAACCGAAACTAGATGAACGTTTGACATTATCAGATTTACCCGAATTCTTCAGGGTACTGGAACCATAACCGGAACCACTGGGTTTTGTGGTGGTGGTGGTGCTGCGATTGGGACTAGAGGTAGTATTACTGGGATAACGACGTAAATTGCCAGTAGAACGGAGAGTTTGCCGGTTTTTGACTGCCGGAGGTGGACTATTATGTTTAGTCCGGTATTGATCCACTGCCTGATTATAGGTGGAACCGTAACCACCAAAACCGGTCATCACACCCCCCGGAGTATAGAGGGGAGGAACGTAATATTGAGGACGAAAGAGCAAACTACCCAAAGCTTGACCAGCAACAGCACCGAAAAAAGGACTCCAAAAACTCGATTCTTGTCGAATCACCACGGTTTCCTGTTGTCCGGTTTGGGGATTGTTCCGCACTTCCGTGACATTATGGACATACTCGATTTTAAAATCTTCGGTCATGTACAGGGTAGCCTGATCACCGTTGATTTCTACCGCGGTTTTTTCCCCTTTAGCAATGTCCTCCTCGGTTAATCTAGCCATTTGCAGGTTAGTGGTGCGAAAGAGGGGAGAAGTCCCCGCAGGGGTGTTTAACAGCATTAAGGTATAAGTGCCATCTCCGTCATCGTAGGTAGCTTGTTGCACCTCGTAGCGACCGCTACTAACCTGATTGGATTCTCGTCTTACACTACTGTTATTAGCTGACGGTGACTGAGTTTGATTTGACGAGGAACCACAGGCCACCGTTGTGCAACAAAGGGTAAGAATTAAAAAGATTGTCGTTACTTGGCGCAGCATAAGGGCAAAATTAAGACTATAAAGGCAGCAATTCTGGGAAATTGAGTAATAGTTGCTCATTGGTCAATTCATCTCCCAATTGAGCAGGAGAAAAATGTACCTGAATCGCACGCAGCCGACCTTGGTAGTGAAGGTTAATTATTGATTTTAAACCATCTTCCAGGGCCTCTCGATCGGCTAGGCTAGTTTCTAAAGCAGCACTCTCACCCTCGAAGGCTATTGTGATCATAACAACTAAGTTATCGGTGACGGGTAAAGTTAAGGGTTCCTTTTCCCCCACTTCCGCAGACACCGATTCACTTAGGTATCTGGCCGCGGAATCGGTAAACAGTTCGTTAACGTAGTCTCCCGCTTCCCCCTCACTCCAAAAAATATCGCCCTCATTAGCCACAGAAAACCAATAGAGGTTCATCTGCAGCAGATTTTGACAAATTTCTACTAAACCCTCTCCCATGACCTCTAAATCGCCTTCGGAATCGATCGCCTCTCGGCCAGTACGATTAAGAATACCGATCAGGGGTGCGACTTCTTGGCCGTAGAGATGCAAAAATAAGCGACAGACCACATAGCGAGTTTTACCCGCAAATTTCTTAAAGCGATCGCCTAAAGAACTCATAATAGACCTCTGGTAAAAATCAAAAATTGTCGTTAAGGTTAGGAGTCAGTAGTCTTGAAGCCATCAGCTAGATCAAGGTGATAATGGCTAATTAATCGGATAAATAAAAGCTGATAAGTAGGGAGGCACAATTATTTGTAGGATAGGTTAGCGGTAGCGTAACATGATCGGGCGTTGGGTTTCATGCTTCAACCCAACCTACGTTCATCTTACCTACTTAGCTAAAAAGACAGATAACTGATAGGATTTAATCAGGCAAGGGGTTTAATCTATCCGATAATCAAGTAAACAGCCAAAAAAGCCCTCAGCTTTTATTTATTTTGCCATTTTCTAGGGTTCTATGCCTTGATGTCCTGTTAACAGTCTATAATGACTTAGAATCCTTTTGGTGTGAGCAAATGGCTGTCCAACTGCAACAAGCTTTAGTGGTTGCTTCCTATATCTTGAAACAGCGTCTAGCAGGAAAAAAGCGTTTTCCCTTAGTTTTAATGCTAGAACCCCTATTTCGCTGTAATTTAGCCTGTACTGGCTGCGGTAAGATTCAACATCCCCCGGAAATTCTCCGTAATCATCTCACCCCGGCAGAATGTTTCGCAGCGGTGGAAGAATGCGGGGTTCCCGTGGTTTCCATCCCCGGGGGCGAGCCACTCTTACATCCACAAATCGATGAAATTGTCAAGGGGTTAGTGGACAGAAAAAAATTCGTCTATCTCTGTACCAATGCTCTGTTATTGGAGAAAAGCCTGGATAAATTTACTCCGTCACCCTATCTTACCTTTAGTGTCCATCTGGACGGTTTAAAAGCACATCACGATCGCTGTGTGGATCGAGAGGGAGTATTCGATAAGGCAGTACAAGGGATTAAAGCGGCGAAAGCGAGAGGTTTTCGGGTTACTACTAATACCACGGTTTTTGAAGGCACAGAACCGCAAGAAATGCAGGAATTTTTCGATTTTCTCGCTACTTTGGGCATCGATGGTATGATGATTTCCCCCGGTTATAGTTATGAGTGGGCCCCGGATCAAGATAGTTTCTTAAAACGGGAGCAAACCAGAGCTTTATTCCGAGAAATTCTCTCACCCTGGAAATCAGGCCGGAAAAAGTGGAATTTTAACCATAATCCTCTCTTTCTCGATTTTCTCATCGGTGAACAGGACTATGAATGCACTCCTTGGGGTAGTCCTAGCTATAGTCTTTTAGGATGGCAAAAACCCTGTTATCTGCTCAACGAAGGACATTACAAAAGCTTTCGGGAACTTTTAGAAGAAACCAATTGGGATAACTACGGTCGGGCCAGTGGCAATCCTCAATGTGCCGATTGTATGGTACATTGCGGCTATGAACCGACCGCGGCCATGGCAGCTTTTAAACCGGCTAATATGGGACGTGCCATGCAGAGTCTCATCGGAGTCTAATCTAAACTGATTCTAACCAGACGGCGGGGACTTGACTAGGGCGATCGGGTAATTGCATCCATCCCATTTCGCACAGACGAATTACCGAACTTAATTTTTCTACCAAAGCGGGATCGAAACGAATCCCGCTATAATTTTGACAACGTTCTAGGGACTCTCCTAAATCTAGAGCTAGTCGATCGCCTCGCGGTTGAGTTAATTCCTGAAAATAGGCTGATAATCCTAAAATTCGCGACTCTAGGCTGATTTCTTCCCCTTTTAAGCCGTTGGGAACGCCGCTACCATCCCAGTATTCAAACTCATGGTAAATAATCTGTTGAATTGGAGCTAATTCGGGCATAGTGGCGAGTAATTGCGCTCCTAACACCGATCTATCCCGCCAAAATAACGCATTTGCTCCCTCTAACTGACTGGAACGCTGTCTAAAAACTTCGATCGGAGCCTCCGCCAGACCGATGCGGTATAATAAACCAGCTAATCGTAAGCGTCGTAATCTCAGGGTGGGTAAATCGAGCAATTGTCCTAACATTTCCGCTAAAGCGGCCACCTGTAGGGAAGCGAGGGGATTATCAATATCTCTTTCATCGACTTTTTGAGCCATTCTTAGAAAAGCTTGCAGTTTATTAGCGGCTAAATTTTTATTCAAACGGGATGCTTGTCCTTCTAAGTCGCTTAATTCTCGCGCTTGTCTGCTGACGGTGACTAACTGCTGTTGACTGGTTTGCAGATAGGTGACAATGCGAGAGACTACTCCTGTTAAATCCGTGGGAATGGGATTAATATTTTGACTAATTTCCTGCTGTTGTCTGCTTAAATCGGCCGCTAGACTGGGATTATAGGGATGCAGACGCTCAATTAAGATCCTAGCGGCTTTTTCAACTAAATCGCGATCGAATGTCCATAAACCGTAGAATTTTCGCTCCGTGTCTATTTGGGGTTGACTATCGGACCGGTATTCTTCCGGGGATAACTCATGACAGAGTACCATAGAGGCGTAATCGGGGGAAAGAATGATTAAATTCCACTCATTCACCAAACTATCGCTATTATCTAAGTTCACTAGCGAAACATTCTCTAAACTGCCGGTTTTATGCTCAGAAAAACCACTATCGGCCACGGCAGCGATCGCAATATGACGGGAAGAGCGAGCAATATCTAAATAGCGCTCAGCTTCCTGTAAATACCATTTTCCCTGTTGAAAGGTGACTAAAACCAGTGGTTTATTTGTACTGTCTGGGCTGCTAGTTTGCAAGATATGATCTTCAAGAGCATGACAGAGAGCCACAAGGGTATTCTTAAAATAGACCCCGTAACTGCTGGGTAATCGTCCCGATGAAGCTCTTTTTAACTGTTGTAAGCTGGATTCTACGGTCATAAGTTGCAAGATTAGGGGTTGAGTGTGGGGAAAGGGGAGAGGAGAGAATAAATAAAAGCCATCTCCTGTCTCCTGTCTCCTGACGACCGGCTCCTGACTGCCTCAAAGGGGTTTATTCTACCACCCAGGGAGTGATTGCGGGAGTCCAATTAGCTAATTCCGCATCCCTAAACCAGAGACTAACTTCATCTTTGGCGGTATCTGGACCATCGGACCCATGGATAAGATTGCGTCCGACACTAATGCCAAAATCACCGCGAATCGTACCCGGTTCAGCATTGAGGGGATTAGTGGCGCCAATAATTTTTCTAGCGGAGGCAATTACTCCTTCTCCTTCCCAAACCATGGCCACCACGGGGGAGGAGGTAATAAAATCGACTAAAGAACGGAAAAAGGGTCTTTCCTTATGAACAGCGTAGTGTTTTTCCGCTAATTCTCTAGAAACCTGCATCATTTTCAACCCAACCAGCGTAAAACCTTTAGTTTCAAAGCGTTGAATAATTTCCCCCACCAGATTGCGCTGCACACCGTCGGGTTTAATCATTAAGAAAGTGCGTTCCATACTGCCTCTTAAAATTTAGTCATCGAAAAATTGCGTCCGAAACCCAGATTAACCCGGAATGGCATCCTAGAGAATGGCAGAATTTTCGCTTCAATTGCTGAGTTAGCTTGCTGTCCGATTTAGCTAGGGTTTGCGGCAAAAAGTTTTTCGTGGGGTGTGGGGTGTGGCCCCCCCTACCCCCCCGACATCGGGGGGGTGTAGGGTTTTACCGATTTTGGGGTAGTCAGTTACCTAATTTTCAGGGAAAAAGTCCAGGAATTTTACCCCCGATCCCTCCAATGGTCGGCACTTTTTGAGGAAAAAAAAGGCTAAAAGCCTTATCCAACAAGGTTTTTAGATTTATTCAGCAGCCCCTAATTATCCTAGACGTTGATTCTGTTTTCGATTCTTATCCCCCAGAAAAAATATGGTAAAAAATGTCGTTTCTTTTCTTTTTGTCACCGTTGACAAAATTTCTAAAACCTCAAGGATAAAACTGATAATTGAGATTAATAATTATGGAAAAAATTACTCTTATCTGGTTAAAATTTACTCTATTTATGCTCAGGGAAGATCGTGAGCAAATTCCTGAATCAAAGGCGAAGTGAGAGGGATTTTCCCTTGGTACTAAAATTAACAATAGGCAGTTTTAATGCAGTACAGCTTATTAACAACTCTAATTAATCTTTTATTAATATAACTTCGGTTGACGGAATTGATAAACATCAGCGATCGCCTGTATCCAACCATTAGCAACGGATTCTAATAATTGATCGCCTTTTTCTTTACTTGCATTAGTAGCATCTCCCATCACTCCACTTTTAGTTAATTCCTTAGTTAACCAAGCAAAGGGTAATTTTCCCTCCATAGTTAACAAACTATTTTCTGGCAAACCTTGGGGATATTCTCGGACGGCGCGCTCAATTTTTACCTGTTCTGGCAGCAATGATAACATCATGCTAGTTTCCACATCTCCTGCATGAATACCGTATTCTAATTCATATTCCGAGAATAATTCAGCCGCATTGTGGGGAACTCGCCAAGTGAAAAAAGGAAATACTAAAAAATCGGGATATTGTTGATGAATATCCCTAGCGGCAATTTCCATAACTTGCGGTTGTCCGCCGTGGGAGTTCATTAATACTAACTTGCGAAAACCCGAACGATAGAGACTTTCAGCTATCTCTTGAATAAGCGTTAATAAGGTTGCTGCCGAGAGGGTAATCGTACCGGGAAAAGACCAATGTTCGTTAGATTTTCCGTAGTAGAGACAGGGTAAAGCGAAAGCGGCGATGTTTCTATCTAATTTCTCGAAAGCTTTGCCTAAAACCCCTAAACTAATGGCAGCATCGACGGCAATAGGTAGATGGGGTCCGTGTTGTTCGATCGCACCGATGGGTTGAATAATTACCACATTTTCCTTATTTGGCATTGAATCTATATCAGTCCAAGTAAGATAGGGAAAATAACGATGTGGGGGAATAAAACCGTGCATCATAATTTTATTGGGGGTGAGGGATTATGCTTGGGGTAAAAATTACTGTTTATATGGTAATTTTATCACTAATTCTTGGCAAGGTGGCCAATCGTCAACTATCGAGACTGTGGAGAGCATCAAGAATACCTATAGGGCCAGACGAGGAAAAAGAAAGAGTCGAAGCGGAGCGCATCGGAAATCAACCCTTGTCACCGAAAAACTTTTCCAAGAGATTCCCCCTGACAAAAGAAAAACCGACCTTTGTGACAAGGCCAAAGAATTTTGTGGACATCAAGAGTTGAGTCAGAAACTAGGAGCAGATTTTTATTTTGCTAATCCTTATCATTTTTGGGAAAGAGGATTAAATCCAGGGTAAGAGCATCTTAAATCCTTGACAAAATCAACTTTATCTGGTTTTCTTCCCCATACCCCACACCCCAACAAACTTTTTGCCGCAAACCCTATGTATCCCTAAAGTTTTATCTATCCTCTCCTGCTACAGATTGATAAAATTTTTCTAGACTTTTTACACAGGTTTGATCGTTAAATACTGTATCGATATTCATTGTAGTATAATCTTTGATTGTTTGTCGCCACTGATTATCTAAACCTAAACGGATAGCAATTTCAATATAGTGATTTTTATCCGTGGCAATTGTCTCAGTTATGCCTAATTTTTTCAAGATAGCATAGGAATGTCGTCCGCGCATAAATTCCCCCGGACAGGTAACAACTGGAAGCTGACAGGCAATTGCTTCTAAGGTGGTATTTCCCCCCGACCAACTTAAGTTATCTAAATAGATGTCTGCTAGTAAGTTAAGCTGAAAATAATCGTTTTGTTCTAATTGTGGCATCATTACCCCGTAATCTTGCCAATTGAGTCCATACTTATTAAAAGCTTGACTTAATCTCGACTGAAAGCAATGGGTCACAAATTCGCTACGATGGCAGATAAAAATAAATTGGCTGTTGGGAACTTGTTGGGCAATTATCGGGAAAATATCGTCATTTTCTGGCAGATATTTAAATAAACTCTGACAGTTTAAATAGATGATTTTATCCTCGGTTAATCCCATCTCTAAACGAGTTTTTCTCTGGGGAGGAAGGGAAGGTTTGGCATAGGCAATACCTAAATTGGGTAAGCGAATTAATTTTTCACTGTAGTGATTATCTCCCTCTGCGGGTTCCATTAATTCACTGGAGATAAAATAATCAATGGTTGGTAATCCTGAGGTGATGGGATGGCCCCAAGTTACACATTGTACTGGAGCTAAACGCAATCCTGCTAGTTGAGTAGTACGAGCATCCATACCAATATCTAAATAAACGAGAATATGTAACTGATTATCTAAAATATGTTGAGCAATTTTTTCCCCATTGACTAGATTATCAAACTGATAAAAATAATCACTTTGCTGTTGATATTCTCTCGTAAAATTATCAAAGGTGTTATTAATATCTATTCCATAACAATAAATTTCAAATTGTTCTCGATTTCGCCACTGCAACCATCCTTGAAAGAGTTTCGCTACCGTGTGATGACGCAAGTGAGCAGAAATATAGCCAAGTCGGATTTTTCCCGTCGGTATGGTTAGGTTTTTCACCCAATCAGGAAAGTTAGCTGAGGTAATTTTATAAACTAATTCCCCATATTTTTTTTGTAGTTCTAAATCATTTTTACCTTGATATTGAAGATAAAAATTAGTTCTTAAACCAATACTTTTCCAAGCCTCCTGTTGTTGATGAGTAGTGGTTAAATCAAGATTAGACAAGATATTATCTAACTGTTTGTCGTAGTTCGATCGATATTGCATAATATCTGCTTGATTTGTGTAAACTATCGGCATTAACCGCATTAATTCTAACTTCAGGGATAGGTGATCGGGAAGATACTCTAAAGCCGATTTAGTGGCTTGAATTGCCACCTCGATCGGATAATTATTTTGTAGTAACCAAATTAGGCGCAAATGTAAATCAATATTTTTTGGATGATAGCTAATGCCTTTTTTATACACTTCCAAAGCCTGTTTTTCTCCTTTGACAATGAGATGGCAATGGGCGCAATTTAAATAAAAGTTGCTATCTTCTACTTTAATTACTAATAATTTTTGATAATAGTTTAGTGCTAATTGATAGAGTTTTCTTTGATAAAAATAATCACCTGAATAAAGATCCGCTCTTTTTTGGTCAGCTTGCAGTATTTCCCAAAGGGAGAGATTTTGACTAATTTCTCGTCTATCTCCTGCCAGTTCTTGGGCAGTTTCATAAGCATTTTTTGCCTCTATCCAAGCTTGTTTAACTAAATAGACATTGCCTAAATTGATATAAAAAGGATAAAAATCCGCCTGGTTATTAATCCCCTGCTGATAGAATTTTTCGGCTGACTCTAGCTGCCCTAGTTTATAAAATAAATTGCCCAGTTTATTATAAGCATCGACAAAATTGGGATTGAGATTGATCGCTTTTTGATAAGCTGATAAAGCTAGATCTAAACGTGATTGTTTTTCTAGCACCATGGCCATAGTATAATGATATAAGGCTTGATTTTCCTCTAAGTTAATGGCTCTTGCTAAACAGTTAAAAGATTCTGTTAGTCGGTTAATTATATAGTATAAGTATCCTAAATCGTGCCAGATGTAAGCCCATTGTTCACGCCAAGATAAAATTCTTAAGTAAAAGTCCTCAGCTAAAGTATATTCTCGCCGATTAATTGCCTCTTGCACCTCTTGAAGACAGGAGTTTATCGCAGTCAGCGCATAATTTTCTATCTCTTCATCCCCTTCTATTTCTTCTAATTCTAGCCCCTGGAGATAGATTAATTTAGCTTGGCCAAACTGCCAGCAATCGAGATTTCTAATTATCTCTTTTTTGAGGAGCATAATTAAATCCTGACTGGACTCTGATTGTAATAGCCAAAATAACCAAATTTCTTGCGCTGTTGCTTGCTGCCCTAGCAGCAGATAAGCTAATCCCAGATAGGGATAATAATCAGTCACTTCCGGATGAACCGCCAGTGCTTGTTGACAGAATAACAATAATTGATTATGGTCTCCCGATGCTAACATTAGCTCGATCGCTTGTTGGTGATCGCTGTTGATCATTATCTTTGACTCTCGTTGCTCTCATTCCACAATACCCTCGATCGAGCTTAAGGTAACATCTTAAGCTTATTGAATTTAACTAGCGATAGATTCGAGGATTTATTAGCCTCATTTACACAAAAACCCCTGATTTTACCAGTATTTTCCCCCATTTACCGCCCTAGCCAGACAAGTAATTTCTACCGCAGATAAGAATTATTCTCAATAACTGTACAATAGGAAAAGACAACTTTGCCAAGAATCCAGCAATGAACGATAAAATAACTCGGAGAGTCTTTCTAGGTGCGGGAACAGCCACCTTAGCGGTAGCAGTGGGTCAATTAGGGAAAATAAACGAAGTTTCCGCCCAAACTAAACAATTAAACCTCTATTCCTCCCGTCACTACAACACCGACCGACGATTGTATGACAACTTCACCCGACAAACGGGAATAAAAATTAACCTGGTCGAAGGGGAAGCAGACCCATTAATCGAACGAATCAAAAGCGAAGGCAGCAATAGTCCTGCTGATATACTCCTGACAGTAGATGCAGGGAGATTATGGCGCGCCGACCAACAGGGAATTTTTGCCCCCGTCAATTCCCGCATTCTTACCCAAAGAATTCCCGCTCATTTGCGTCACCCCAAAGGTCACTGGTTTGGGTTTAGTAAACGCTTGCGGGTAATCATGTACAACAAAGACAGAGTTAACCCCAGAGAAATCGATTCCTATGCAGACTTAACCAATCCCAAATGGAAAGGAAAAGTCGTCACCCGGTCATCCAGTAACATCTATAGTCAATCTTTTACTGCTTGGTTAATCGACATCCAAGGGGAAGCGGCCGCAGAAAAATGGTGTCGGGGATTAGTGGCTAATTTTGCCCGTCCACCCCAGGGCAATGATAAGGCACAAATCGAAGCTGTCGCCGCAGGAATTGCCGATTTAGCCCTAGCTAACACCTATTACTTAGCTGGGTATGCCGAAGAAAAAGACCCCGCTAAACGGGCAATTTATGACCAAGTAGGCGTAATTTTCCCCGACCAAGCAGGCCGCGGCACTCACGTTAATATTAGCGGTGGTGGTTTAATTAAAACCGCCCCCAATCGAGAATCGGCGATTAAATTTTTAGAGTATCTTTCTAGCAATGAAGCACAGAACTTTTTTGCTAAGGGTAATCGCGAATATCCCGTCGTTCCAGGGGTTGCTTTAGACCCTTTCCTAGCAAAACTCGGACGCGGTAAAGAAGATACCGTTAGTGTGGCTAATTATGGTCCTAATTTAGCCAAAGCAGTACAGGTAATGAATCGCGCCGGTTGGAAATAAGTTATCAGTTATCAGTTATCAGTTATCAGTTATCAGTTATCAGTTATCAGTTATCAGTAATCAGTAATCAGTAATCAGTAATCAGTAATCAGTAATCAGTAATCAGTTATCAGTTATCAGTTATCAGTAATCAGTTATCAGTTATCAGTAATCAGTAATCAGTAATCAGTTATCAGTTATCAGTTATCAGTAATCAGTTATCAGTTATCAGTTATCAGTAATCAGTTATCAGAACGTAGGTTGGGTTGAAGCATGAAACCCAACGCCCGATTATGTTACGCTACCGCTAACCATCCTACAAATAATTGTGCCTCCCTACTTAATTGGTTAAGCTAAAAGCTTTGATGTACTTAGTTTATAACCTTCTTTTTAGGTAGGAGAATTGCCAGATTCTTTCTTTTGCCTTTTGCCTATTGCCTTTTGCCTATTGCCTATTGCCTTCAGAAGCTAATTACCGATTACTGTTCACTGATAATTGCTATGTTAAGGCAAATAAAACCGAGAGATTATTAGCGGGCATAGGAATTACTTCTAACAATTGTAAACCTCGATCGCTGGCTTCTTGCACCACATCTTCTAAATTCCTCACTCCCCAAGCAGAGTTTTGAGAACGGAGAGAAAAATCAAAGCTTTCATTACTAGGAGAAGTATGTTTTCCCTGTTGTTTATAGGGACCATAAAGATAGAGGATTCCCCCTGGTCTGAGAATGCGACTTGCTCCTGCCATTAAAGCTAAACAAGCAGACCAAGGGGCGATATGAATCATATTAATATTAACAATGGCATTAATAACGATATTTTCCGTCTCTACCGCCCAAACTGACTGATGAACATCGATAAATAGGGGGCGATCGAGATTAGAACTAGGATAATAATCACACCAACTGCGAATACTATCTAGAGCCAGAGGGTTACAATCCGAGGGAATCCAACGACAAGGAGCAAGACGAGGGGCAAAAAAAACAGCGTGTTCACCCGTGCCGCTAGATATTTCTAGGATATTGCCAGTCTTTGGTAAAAATTGGCTGAGAACTTCTAAAATCGGCTGACGATTGCGTTCTGTTGCCGGAGCGTATTGACGTAAATCAGACATAACTAGGGTTTGCGGCAAAAAGTTGGTTGGTGGGGTTAGGAGTCAGTAGCCGGTCGTCGGTCGTCAGGCATCAGTCCTGATGAAAAAATTTTCACCCCCACAGATGAAAGAGGTTTCCTTCCCGTTACAGTAGAGCAGGAAGTCGCCTTCCCACCCCCTGCTTCAAAACCGGACTTACGACTTTCGCCGTATCCGGCTCCTGAGTAACTAGGCTACTGTCATTAGTAGAATAAT
>VYKR01000111.1_pt1 | contig 17055 bp, 16 predicted proteins | sample 5109561 | NCBI WGS metagenome assembly VYKR01 (sample SAMN12291799, study PRJNA351875) | freshwater metagenome | isolation source: freshwater lake | place: USA: Michigan, Ford Lake | collected 2015-08-15
CCGTCGGCGTGTTCGCGCTGGCGCTGGTCGTCGGCGGCCGCGCGGGCGGCGCGGCGTTCGGGGCGCTGCTCCATTACATCGCGGTCGTGTCCGCGATCGGGGTAGTGGTGATCGCGCTGTCCTACCTCCTCGCGCTCGTCGGCGGGCGCGTGAACCCCGTCCGCTTCGCCCGCGCGATCCTCCCGGCCCAGGCGGTCGCGGCCAGCACCCAGTCCTCGCTCGCCACGCTCCCCGCGATGATCGACGCCGCCGCCGCGCTCCGCATCCCGACCAACGTGTCGGGGGTGACGCTGCCCGTCGGGGTCGCAATGTTTCGCGCCACCCAGCCCGCGATGAACGTCGCGATCGCCATCTACATCGCCGCCTGGTTCGGGGTGCCGATCCAGCCCGGCGCGCTCGTCGCCGCCGTCGCGGTCGGCGCGCTCGTGTCGCTAGGCTCGGTCAGCCTGCCCGCGCAGATCACGTATTATGCCTCGATCGCCCCCGTCTGCGTCGCGCTCGGCGTCCCGATCGCGCCTTTGGGCCTGCTGATCGCGGTCGAGACGATCCCCGACATCTTCCGCACGCTCGGCAATGTCTCGATGAACTTGGCGGCCACGGCAACGGTTGCAGCCCGAACACCCATCGAGGAGCCCACGCCATGAAGTACCGCACGCTCGGCTCCGTCCTGGAGGTATCCGCGATCGGCATCGGCTGCATGCCGATGATCCGGAACGGCAACATCAATTACGGCCACGCGACCGAGGACGAATCCACCCGCACCATCCACGAAGCACTCGACCTCGGCGTGACGTTCCTCGACACCGCGCAGATCTATGGCCCCTTCCAGAACGAGGAGCTGGTCGGCCAGGCGATCCGGGGTCGGCGCGACGGCGTGGTCATCGCCACCAAGTTCGGCTTCCGCTTCGACGGATCGGAGATCACCGGCGTCGACGGCACCGGGCACAATGCCCGCACCTCGATCGAGGGGTCGCTCCGGCGGCTCGGCGTCGAGTGCATCGACCTGTTCTACCAGCACCGCGTCGATCCCAAGGTCCCGATCGAGGAGACGGTGGGCGCGATGGGCGAGCTCGTCGCCGAGGGCAAGGTCCGCTTCATCGGCCTGTCGGAGGCCGGCCCCGACACGCTCCGCCGCGCCGCCGCGACCCACCCGATCACCGCCCTCCAGAGCGAGTATTCGCTCTGGGAGCGCGACGTGGAGGACGAGATCCTCCCCATCTGCCGCGAGCACGGGATCGGCTTCGTCCCCTATTCCCCGCTCGGTCGCGGCTTCCTGGCGGGCGGCATCCGCTCGCTCGACGACCTCGCCCCCGACGACTGGCGCCGGAACGACCCGCGCTATTTGCCGGAGAACATGCCCGCCAACCTCGCCATCGTCGACGCGGTCAGCGCGGTCGCCGAGCGCCACGGCGTGAGCAACGCCCAGGTCGCGCTCGCCTGGCTCCTTGCGCAAGGCGACGACATCGTCCCCATCCCCGGCGTCAAGCGCCGCGAAACGATGCGCGACAGCGCGGGCGCGGCGGAGGTGACGCTTTCCGCGACGGACCTGGCCGAGCTGGACGCGGCGGCTCCGCGTGGCGGGACGGCGGGGCCGCGTTATACCGAGCGCGGCATGAGGATGGTTCGCCTCTGAACCGACCGCGCACCGGTCATCCGGTCAGGGCATAGCTCTCGAGATACCCGCACCGGGTGCAACGCCAGGTCGTGATCTCGATCTGGTCCGGTTCGGACTGGTTGACGCCCGACCAGAAGCTTTTCCGGGGAGCGCCGCTTTGCCAGGTGCTAACGGTGGTGATGCTGTAATCGCCCTGGTCGACCACGAAACCAGGAGACATCGGCGCCTGGCATTTGGGGCAGTCGTCCGCCACGCTCATCCTTCTCCCCTCTCAAAGACGCTTAGAGCACCCACCGCCACACTCCCGCCGTCTGAGCGGCGAGCGGGACGTGCGCCCAGGTCGCCGCCAGCCAGAGCACCGCGCCACCGCCCAACGCATGCCCGCCGAAACCACCCAGCCGCGCACGCCCTTGGAGGATCGCGGCGAAGGGGAGGAAGCTCGTCCGCTCCGTCCACTTCCGCCAGCCCGGCGTCGCGCCCAGCTTCTTGGCGTCCTGCGCTGCCGCCCCGCCCAGCGCGAGCACGACGATCGCGCCCGCCAGCACGATCTGCGCCGCGACCGGATGGATGGCGATGTGGACCAGTCCCCATAGCGCGAACGCCCACATCATCGGATGCCGCGTCACCGCATAAACGCCCCTCGCCTCGTTCGGCACCGCGGCCGGCGCGCCGCCGGTGACGAGCGCCGGGTTGCGGACCAGCGATCCCATGAACAGCACGCTCGCGACCAGCATGACCGCGCTCGCCACCGCCCAGACCGCATCGCCCACCGGCCAAAGCATGGGCGTCGGCACGCTGGCCCGGTAAGCTTGGAACAGCCAGTACAGCGTTCCCGCCGCGACCAGCGAATAGACGCCCAGGAACCCCCGCTCGCCCAACCGGCTCACGAGCGGCGCGCGGAGCGGGTGCGATAGCGCGAAGTGCGTTCCGACGAACGCCCCCGCCGCCAGCGCGACCAACTCCGCCCCTTCGATCATCTGACCCCGTGCATCCACCGCCGGATCAGCGGCGATAGCAGGATCAACAGCGCGCCGATCGCCGCCGACACCAGCCCGATGGTCCAGAACACGCCGTTATACGTGTCCAGGCTGACCTTCAGGTTGGTGACCTGCCCGCCCACCGTCTCGACGCTCGCCACCTGCGCGACGATGCCAGCGACATATTGCGCGACCGAGATCGACAGGAACCACACGCCCATCATCAACCCGACGATCCGCGCGATCGACAGCTTGGTGATCATCGACAGCCCCACGGGCGATATGCACAGCTCGGCAAAGGAGTGGATGAAGTACAAGCCCGCCAGCCACCAGATCGCGACCTTGAAGTCCGGCCCCGCGAAGCGCGCGCCCCAGACCAGGAACAGGAAGCCGAGCCCGACGCCGATCAGCGCCACGCCGAACTTGACCGGGATGGACGGCTCGATCCCCCTCGCGGCGAGCCGAGTCCACAACACGCTCATGACGGGCGCGAGCGCGACGATGAAGAACGCATTGAAGAACTGCGTCTGCCCCGCCGAGATGGAGAACAACCCGAAGATCGACAGGTCGGTGTTGCGGTCGGCGAACAAGGTCAGGCTCGACCCCGCCTGTTCGAACAAGGTCCAGAACACGACGTTGAAGACGATCAGGATCATCGCCGCCCCCATCATCTGGAACTCTTGGCGGGTGCCCGACTTGGCGGCCCAGATCAGGATCCCGGGCACCGCGATCAGGAAGGTCCCGAACAGGAACTTGCCCATCAGCGACAGGCTGGCGATGTAGCCGACGATGCCCGATCCGGGCACCTGTTCGGGCGCGTTCATCAGGTTGGTGAACAGGAAATAGATCACCGGCACCGCGACGATCGCGCCGAGATAGATCAGCAGCGACTTGTCGCCGCCCTCGCGCGCGGGCGCCTCGCCATACCCGTCGAGCTTGCCCCCGTCGAACTGGATCAGGAACCAGGAGAACAGCATGCCGAGCGCGGCCAGCCCGAACCCGGCCCACCAGCCGACCGCGACCGCCAGAAACGGACACAGCAGCTGCGAGAAGAGCGAGCCCAGGTTGATCCCCATGTAGAAGATCGTGAACCCCGCGTCGCGCCGCCGGTCGCCCTGTCGGTAGAGCGAGCCGACCATGGTCGAGATGTTGGGCTTGAAGAAGCCGTTGCCGACCGACACCATGCTCAGCGCGATCAGCATCACCGCCACGTAAAGCGGGCTGCGATCGGCCTCCGACACGAAGCCGCCCTTGGGCACCGTCCGCTCGACGGCGCCCGCGTCGTTCAGCAGCGACACGCTGCCGTCGTCATTGCCCTTGATCGCCAGCCGGCGCGCGCCGTCGACGACATAGCGCGTCTCGACATCGGCCACCGTCTGGACCTGCACCTCGTAGCGTTGCCCGTCGATCTGCGCGAACGGCTTGGCCGTCTCGCCGCCGAAGCATAGCGTGAAGTAACCCAGCGCCATCAGCACCGCGCCGAACTTAACCGCGCGCTTGGACCCCAGATACTGGTCCGCCAGATAGCCGCCGATCAGCGGCGTCAGGTACACCAGCGCGGTGAACCCGCCATATAGCCCGGTCGCGGTCCGGTCGTTGAAGATGAAATGCTGCGTCAGGTAGAGCGTCAGGAGCGCCCGCATCCCGTAGAAACCGAACCGCTCCCACGCCTCGGTCGTGAACAGCCGCGCAAGCTGGCGCGGATGGCCGAACCAGGTGGACTCGGCGGCCGGATTGACGTGCGAGATATCGGGGGCTGCGTGCAGGTCGGCCTTGGGTGTGTCGACCATCGGATACGCTCTCCTGAACAGAAATAGGTCGCGCCGTCGAAAGCGGCACGTGTCGGCGCGGAACCTAGCGCCATTCGCCCACGTGTAAATATGGATCGATCCGCCTATGTCGTCGCCCATGCCGTCCACCGCCCTCAACGACCGCGCTTCCTATCTCTCCGGCCTCGCCACCCGCCGCTCGGGCAAGCCGCGCGATCTGGTGGCACCCGGCCCCTCCCCCGACGAGCTTCGCGCGATGCTGGTCGTCGCCGCGCGGACGCCCGATCACGGCAAGCTCGCGCCCTGGCGCTTCGTGACGGTCGCCCCCGACCGCCGCGACGCGCTGGCCGAACTCCTGCTCGATGCGCGCCGCGCCGACCCCGCCCCGGTCAAGCCGGGCGACCTGGACGGGCTGGACCAGTTCGCCCGCTTCGCCCCCACCCTGGTGGTGGTCCTCTCCGCCCCCAGCACCGAACGCCCGATCCCGTTGTGGGAGCAGGAGATGTCGGCGGGCGCGGCGGTGATGAACCTGCTCCACGCCGCCCACGCGCACGGCTATGCGGCCGGCTGGCTCACCGGCTGGGCGACCACCAGCGCGGCGGTGCGCGACGCGTTCCGGAGGGAGGGAGGCCGGGACGGCGAGCGCGTGGTCGGCTTCGTCTTCATCGGCACCCCCGCGCGCCCGCTCGAGGAACGGCCGCGTCCCGATCTCGACCGAGTGGTCTCGGAATGGTGACGGCGGAGTCGCTGGACGCCGGCTCTGCTACGCTGTAGTAACTCAGCATGACAGCGTTCACCGAGGAAGGCCCGGTCTATCTCCGCCTGCGCGGCCACATCGCGGCGGGCATCCTGCGCGAACGGTTCAAGGCCGGCGACCAGCTTCCCTCCGTCCGCTCGCTCGCGGCCGAGCACGGCGCCAACCCGCTCACCGTCGCCAAGGCGTATCAAAGCTTCCAGGACGACGGCTATGTCGAGGTCCGGCGCGGCGTCGGCATGTTCGTCCTCCCCGGCGCCGCCGACCGCCTCCGCGTGGCCGAGCGCGAGAGCTTCGTGACCGGCCAATGGCCGCGTATCCGCCAGCATATCGAACTGCTCGGGCTCGACATGGACGACCTGCTCGAACGCGAGCGCGCCTAGAACAGCCCCAACTCGGCGACCCGTTCCACCGACAGGTCAATCCCGAACATCATACTGAGCCGCATCCGGTACACGCGCGGGTCGGTGATTTCGCCCTCGCTACCCTCCGCCCCCGCCCGGCGGCGATACTGACGGTCGGTCAGCGTCGCCAGCCCATGCGGCAGGACGATGCTGACCACGCGCACCCGCCGAAACCGGCTCTCCGGCGCGGTCGCGGTCCAATGGTTCGACAGCGCGAGGTCGGCGTCCCACACGCGTGTCGTCTCGAAGCTGTACTGCGGCTGGAATCCCTGCCCGCCGCCACGCCCGTCGGTCGTCGCCGCATCGCCGTCGCGCAGCAGCATCCAACCCAGCACCGGGTCGGCCAGCAACCGAAAGCGCGCGCCGTCGGGCGCCACCGCCTCCGCCCCGTCGACGAGCGGCATCGGCGGGGCGTAACTGCCCCCGAACCCCGCGTCGGCGATCCAGTCCTGCCCGCCCAGCGTGATCAGGCTCAGCACATGCGTCAGCGGCGGCGTCTCCTCCGCCCCCAGCCACACCCGCGCCAGCACCGGCCGGGCGGGGAAACCCAGCGCCGCCAGCGCGTCGCCGAACAACCGGTTCTGCTCGAAGCAGTAACCCCCGCGCCTGGCCATCACCAGCTTGGCGAACGCCGCCTCGCTCGTGATCGCCGCCCCCCGCCCAGTGAACACGTCCAGGTTCTCGAACGGGATCGCCAGCCGGTGCGCCCGCTGGAGCGCATGAAGGCCGTATGCGTCGAGCGTCGGCCGCGCGGGCAGCCGCACGCGCTCCAGATAAGCGTCGAGATCGAACATCGGATCTACGCGGCGAACGCCTCGGCGTCGACCGCGTACAGCATCTCCGCCCCCGCCATCGCCGCCGCGCGCAGCCCCAGCGCTTCGGGCACGACCTGCTCGACATAGAAGCGCGCCACCACCCGCTTCATCCGCCCGAACTCGTCGTCCCCGGCCATGCGCGCCTGCCGCTCCATCAGCCACCCGCACACCGCCGTCGAGAGCATCGTCAGGAACGGATAGGACGCCGCCAGCCTGTCGTCATGATCCAGCCCGGCCAGCCGCCGCCCGACCGTGTCGCACAGCTCGACCAGCGCGCGCAGGTCCTCGCCTTCCGTATCGCGGCGCATGTCCTCGACCAGCCGCGCGAACACGCCGCCATTGTCCAGGCCCAGCTTGCGCCCGACCAGATCGGCCGCCTGGATGCCGTTGGTCCCCTCATAGATCGGCGTGATCCGCGCATCGCGGAAGAACTGCGCCGCGCCCGTCTCCTCGACATAGCCCATGCCGCCGTGAACCTGGATGCCGATCGACGACACCTCGCACCCAAGGTCGGTCGCGTGCGCCTTGGCGAGCGGGGTCAGCAGCTCAAGCCGAGCCTTCGCCTCCGCATCGCCCGCATAGGCGCGGTCGACCATGCCGGCCGCGTAATAGACCAGCGCCCGCGCCGCCTGCGTCTGCGCCTTCATGCGCAGCAGCATCCGCCGCACGTCGGGATGCTCGACGATCCTGACCGGCTTGCCGCCCGCCACGCCCGCGCGCGCCGACTGGACCCGCTCCAGCGCGTAATGCACCGCCTTTTGCGTCGCCGCCTCCGCCACCTGCACGCCCTGCAAGCCGACATTGAGGCGCGCATTGTTCATCATGGTGAACATCGCGCGCATGCCCCCACCGACCGGTCCGATCAGCTCGCCCACGCAGTCGCCGTTATCGCCGAAAGAGAGCACGCAGGTCGGGGACGCGTGCAGCCCCATCTTGTGCTCGATCGACACCGCCCGCACGTCGTTCGCCGCGCCCGGCGTCCCGTCCGCGTTCAGCCGGAACTTGGGCACCAGGAACAAGCTGATCCCGCGCGTCCCCTCCGGTGCATCCGGCGTCCGCGCGAGCACCAGATGGACGATATTCTCCGCCAGGTCATGGTCGCCGAACGAGATATAGATCTTGACGCCCGACACGCTCCACTTGCCGTCGCCCAGCGGCTCCGCCTTGGCGCGCAGCGCGCCGACATCGGAACCCGCCTGCGGCTCGGTCAGGTTCATCGTCCCCGTCCACTCGCCCGTCGCGAGCTTCGGAAGGTAGAGCGCCTGCTGCTCGGGCGTCCCGTGATGCGCCAGCGCCTCGATCGCGCCCACCGTCAGCGTCGGGCACAGCGCGAAGCCCATGTTCGCGGTCCCCAGCGTCTCCAGCACCGCCGTCTGGATCGCGAAAGGCATGCCCTGTCCGCCATGCGCTTCGGGCACGCCAATCGTGCCCCAACCGCCCTCCACGTACGCACGATAAGCCTGGGGAAAGCCGTCGGGCATGACGACACCGTCATCGGTCCATTTGGCGCCGACCACGTCGCCCACCCGCTTCAACGGCGCCCATTCGCCCTCCGCGAACTGCCCCACGCCCTCCAGCACCGCATCCACCATGTCGGTGTCAGTCAGCTCGGAAATCCCGACCACATGGTCAAGGACGAAACGCTGCTCGGCGGCGGCGGGGGTGAAGACCATCGCGGTTCCTCTGGTGGTCGGGATACGTTCGGTCGATATAGCGCCCGCCCATGCCCGCACCAGTCCCGACCTCCGCGCCCGTCATCATGGGATATAGCGCCGCCGCGATCGCCGAGGCCGCGCGCGTCATAACGGCCGGCGGCATCGTCGCGGTGCCGACCGAGACGGTGTACGGTCTGGCCGCCGACGCGACCGACGGCGCGGCGGTGGCGCGCATCTACGCCGCCAAGGGGCGCCCGAGCTTCAACCCGCTGATCGTCCATGTCCTGGACCAGGAAGCCGCCGAGGCGCTGGCCGAATTCGACGACGACGCCCGCGCGCTCGCCGCCGCGTATTGGCCCGGCCCGCTCACGCTGGTGCTGCCGCTCCACGCGGGCACGGCCATAGCCGCGCTCGTCACCGCCGGGCTGCCGACCGTCGCGATCCGCGTGCCCGACCACCGCGCGATGCGCTCGCTCCTGCAAGCGACGGGCAAGCCACTCGCCGCCCCCAGCGCCAACCGCTCCGGCGGCATCAGCCCCACCCGCGCCGAGCATGTCGCCGCCAGCCTGAGCAGCGCCGTCCCGCTGATCCTCGACGACGGCCCGACCCGCGCCGGGCTGGAGTCGACCATCGTCCACGGTCGCACGATCTTACGCCCCGGCCCGATCACGGCGGAGCAGGTAACCGCCGCTCTAACCGGAAACCCCCTACCCGGCACAGGCCGGGACCCAGCCGCGCCGGGAACACGCGACCGCCCGACCGCGCCCGGCCAACTCCTCAGTCACTACGCCCCGACCAAGCCGCTACGCCTAGACGCCATCGACGCGGCCTCGGACGAGTGGCTGATCGGCTTCAGCCCGATCGCGGGCGACGACAGCCTCTCCCCCACCGGCGACCCGGTCGAGGCCGCCGCCAACCTGTTCAGCGCGCTCCACCGCGCCGACGCCAGCACCCGGCCGCGCATCGCGGTCGCCCCGATCCCGCCCACCGGCATCGGCGAGGCGATCAACGACCGCCTTCGCCGAGCCGCGCACGATTAGACGCTGACCGCTGCCTTGGACCGCGCGGCGAAGCTCTTCCTCAGCTTCTGAAGCTTGGGTGGTATGACCGCCATGCAATAGGGATTGGACCGGCCGGACGTCTCCCAATAATCCTGGTGATAGCCCTCGGCCGTGTACCACTCGCTCATCGGCTCGATCGTCGTCACGATCGGCTTGGAACTCTCCGCCTGCGCCCGCTCGATCGCCGCGCGCGCCTCCGCTTCCTGCTCGGGCGAGGCCGGGAAGATCGCCGAGCGGTACTGCGTCCCCACGTCATTGCCCTGCCGGTTCAGCTGCGTCGGATCATGCGTCGCGAAGAAGATGTCGAGAAGGTCGCCCAGCGCCAGCCCCTCGGGATCGTAGCCGACCCGGATCGCCTCGGCATGGCCGGTCGTCCCGTCGCACACCGCGCGGTAGCTGGGGTTGGGCACGTGCCCGCCAATATAGCCGCTCTCGACGGACTCGACGCCGATCACGTCCTTGAACACCGCCTCCGTGCACCAGAAGCACCCGCCCGCAAGCGTCACATAGTCCACCATAGCCTGATCTCCGATTGTTGGACCGGAGATAGGAACCCGCTAGGGACCCGGCAACGAATGACGGGAACTGGGCGGAATATGGCGAATCTGGGCGGCAAGGTAATGGTGACGGGCGGCGCGGGCTATATCGGCAGCCACGCCGTGCTCGCGTTGCTGGACGCGGGGCACGAGGTGGTCGTGCTCGACAACCTGGTCACCGGCTTCGACTGGGCGGTCGACCCCCGGGCGGCGCTGGTCGTCGGCAACGTCGCCGACGACGACCTCGTCCGCGCCGCGCTGCGCGATCACGGGGTCCGCGCGATCATGCACTTCGCCGGATCGGTGGTGGTGCCCGAATCCGTCAGCGACCCGCTCAAATATTACCGCAACAACACCGCCGCCTCGCGCAGCCTGATCGAAAGCGCGGTCGCGGAGGGCGTCCCGCACTTCATCTTCTCCTCCACCGCCGCGACCTATGGCACGCCCGAGCGCGTTCCCGTCCGCGAGAACGATCCCACCGTGCCGATCAACCCCTATGGCACGTCCAAGCTGATGACGGAGGCGATGCTGCGCGACGTCGCCGCCGCCCATCCGATCAATTATTGCGCGCTCCGTTACTTCAACGTCGCGGGCGCCGACCCGCAAGGCCGCTCGGGCCAGTCCACCGCCGGCGCCACGCACCTCCTGAAGATCGCCGCCGAGGCCGCCACCGGCAAGCGCGCGTCGGTTTCCGTGTTCGGCACCGACTTCGCGACACCGGACGGCACGGGCGTGCGCGATTACATCCACGTGTCCGACCTCGCCGCCGCGCATGTTGCGGCGCTAGACCTGCTCGTCGCCGAACCGGCGTGCAGCCACACGCTCAACTGCGGCTATGGTCGCGGCTTCTCGGTGCTGGAGGTGCTCGACGCGGTCGACCGCGTCACCAACATGCAGGTCGATCGCCGCCTGGAAGGCCGCCGCCCCGGCGACCCGGCCGAACTCGTGGCGGACAACTCGGCGATCCTGGCCGCGATCGACTGGCGACCCGCGCGCGACGACCTCGACACCATCGTCCAGGACGCGCTCGCCTGGGAGCGCAAGCTGGCCGAGATGGGGCGCTGACCCGCTAGGCGCGCCGGGCGGTCGCCGCCCGCAGCGTATAAAGCGCCGTCTTCGCCGCGAATCCCGGCGACAGGCTGTCCATCACGGCCCCGCGCGCGAAATGCGCGGCCGCCTCGTCCTGCCCGGCCCGGGCGAGCTCCTCCGCCAACTTCTGGAGCGTCCAGTTGCGATGCCGGCGGCCCGCGGCGCGGACCTCGGGATGGCGGGCGAACAGGATCGCCTTGTCGACGACGCGCAGCTGCTGGAGCCGCTTGGCGACCTGGCTCAGCGCGGTGGTCATGTTCACGGCCCTGGTCGGGTCGGGGATGTTGTGCCGGGACACGACCGCCGGATTGTGCAGCATCGGCCCCGTCGCCGTGTCGATCAGCCGCAGAAACAGGTCGCGGTCGCATTCCCATCGGATCGCCTCGTCCATGCCCCCGACCGCGTTCCAGAGTTCCCGGCGCACGATCAGGCAGTTCAAGTGACAAAAGCCGTCGAGCGACACGAGTTGCTCCAGCATCGCCGGCCGCGTCCCGTCCGCGTCCCCGTCGACCGCCGAGCGCAGCCGGTCGCCGAGCTGCCACAGCCACAGCTCGTCGGCGACCGGGTCCTGCCCACGAAACGCCCGTTGATGAGCCATGTACAGATCGGCGTCCGGCACCCGCGCGAGCGAGCGCGCGGCGCGGGCCAGATGGTCGTCGTCCGTCCAGATATCGTCATCGTCGAGCATCGCCAGATACCGTCCGCTCGCATCCTCCGCGGCGACGTTGAGCGAATAGCTTTGCCCGTGACCGTTCGGCCGGCGCAGCAGTCGGTGGTGCCGGAGCCGGGGCCCCAGCCTCTCCCGCGCGGGCGCGAGCACCCGGTCATAAGCCTCCGCGTGTTCGGCGGCACTCCCATCGTCCACCACCACGATCTCGAGGTCCTCGACCGTCTGCGACAGGACGGAGGCGAGCGCCTGCTCGAACAGGGCGGGCCGGTCGCGCGTCGCGAGAAGAACGGAGAACTGCGTCACCTAGACCGAATAAGCGCGCCATCCTTAAGGACTTGCGAACCAGGCGCCATCTACAGCGGACCGCCACCCGGCCGGAGTACCACCATTGCCGTTTCCAGGCGCACCCAGAATGCGGCAATCCTAACGTGCGCGCGCTCGTCATGGGCGACGACACCCGCTCATTCCTGGCAATCGTCCGTTCGCTCGGCCGGGACGGGTGGGAGGTCGACGCCGCGCCCTTCGACTTCTCCTCCCCCGCGCTATCGTCGCGCTATCTGGGGCGGGTCCACCGGATCGATCCCTATCCGCTCGGCGCGGAGCGGTGGGTGGAACGGCTGCGCTCGCTCTCGGCGCAGTGGCGCTACGACCTGATCGTCCCGTGCGACGACCGCGCGCTGATCCCGCTCGCGCGTCACGCCGATGCGCTCGCGCCGACCCGGCTCGCGCTCCCCAATCCGGAGGCCATCGCGGCGTTCTTCGACAAGGTGGAGACGCGCCGGCTGGCCTCGTCGCTCGGTCTGCCGGTCGCGCCGGGACGCCCGCTCGACGCCGATGACGCCTCGGCCGGGCTGGTCCGCGATTTCGGCCTGCCGCTCGCCCTGAAGCCGCGCTCCTCCTATGTCCTCGGCCAGGCCGGCGCCAAGCAATCGGTGCGGATCGTCCGCACCGCGACGCAGGTCGACGCGGCGCTGGGCGACATCCGCCACCGGGCGGAATGGCTGGTCGAGGGCTTTTTCCACGGCGAGGGCTGCGGCCTGTCGGTGCTCGCAGACCAGGGCGAGATCGTCATGTCGTTCCAGCACCGCCGCCTGGCCGAGGCATCGGAAAGCGGTGGCAGCTCGGTCCGGGTGGGCGAGCCGGTCGAGCCGCGCTTCATGGCCATCGTGGAGGCGATGGCGCGCGCCACGAAGCTTCACGGCGTCGCGATGTTCGAGTTCCGCCGCGACCGGGAAACCGGTCGGGCCATCCTGCTCGAGGTGAACTGCCGCTTCTGGGGCTCGCTGCCGCTGGCCGTGGCGTCCGGTGCCGACTTCCCGGCCGCGGCCGCGCGGCTGCACGTGCGAAATACGTCTTCCGCCCCGACCGGCTACCGTTCGGGCCTGGTCATGCGCGACCTGGGCGGGGAGTATAACAGAATGGCGATCGCCGCGTCCGCCCGGTCGTCGCAGGCGCGCAAGGCACTCGCCGCCGCCATCGGGATCGCCGCGCTCGCGCCCGCCCTTCTGTCGGGCCGGGGCAATGACAGCTACGCCCCCGACGATCCGGAACCCTTTCACCGCGAACGCGCGCAACTCGTGCGACACCTGGTCGCCGCCATGACAAAACGCCTCGCGCCGGTCCCGTTCCGGCGCGCCCGCGGTCGGGCCGCCCTCGACGCGCTGCGACGACGCGGCGGCGATCGGCTGGTCATGCTCTGCCACGGCAATATCTGCCGCAGCCCGTTCGCCGAGATCCGCCTGCGCGAAAAGGCGCGGGCGGCGGGCCTCCGGCTCGACATCGTGTCGGCCGGCAGCTTCGAGGCCGAGGACCGGCGCTCGCCGGACGACGCGGTCGCGGCGGCGCTTCGGCTGGGGGTCGACCTCGGCGCGCACCGGTCGCGCTTCGTCGACGCGGAGGATGCCCGGCGGGCGGGCGCGGTGATCGTGTTCGACGAACGCAACGTGGACGAGGCCCGCCGCCTCGGCCTCGCGCACGGCGCCAATCTCCTGCGCTTGGCCGACCTGATCGGACGGCGCGAGATCGACGACCCTTATGGCCGCGGACCGGCATGCTTCGACCGCGTCTACGCCGATATCGACGCGGCGCTCGACCGGCTGTTATCGGCGATGACCATGCGGGGAGAGACGATTTGACCCCGCCAGCCTCCAAGCCACAACTCGCGGTCGTCGTCGACACCGAGGAGGAGTTCGACTGGACCAAGCCCTTTTCGCGCGCCAGCCGGTCGACGGACAGCATCACGGGCCAAGCGCTGGCGCACGAAATCTTCGATCCGCTGGGCATGGTGCCGACCTATGTCATCGACCATCCGGTCGCGACCGACCCGCGCGCGGTCGAGTTCCTCGGCGAGTTGCAGCGCACCGGCCGCGCCGAGATCGGCGCGCATCTCCACCCCTGGGTCTCGCCGCCGCACGAGGAGGAGGTCAACCGCCACAACTCCTACCATTGCAATCTCCCGCCCGACCTCGAACGCGCCAAGATCGCCCGGCTCACCGACGACATCGCCCGCTCCTTCGGACGGCCGGTCGTGTTCAAGGCGGGTCGGTACGGCTTCGGGCCGCATACCACCCAGGTGATCGGCGAGCTCGGCTATGAGGTCGATTGCAGCTATGTCCCCTGGACGACCTTCGCCGCAGACGGCGGTCCCGATTACCAGGACACGCCCGACCAGCCCTTCTGGCTCGACCGCGACCGCGCGCTGCTCGAGGTACCGTTGACCAGCGGCTTCTTCGGCCGGCTGGACCGCTTTGGGCCGAGCCTCCACCGCCTCCTGAACGATCGCCGCGCCGAACGCCTGCGGGTTCCCGGTCTCCTCGCCCGCACCGGTCTCCTCGTCCGCTCGCGCCTGTCGCCCGAGGGCATATCGGCGGCCGAGCAATGCCGGTTGCTGGACGCGATGGTCGGATCGGGCCGGCGCTTCTTCACGCTGACCTATCACTCGCCCAGCCTCGGCCTGGGCCACACGCCCTATGTACGCGACGAAGCCGAGCTCGACACGTTCCTCCAGAGCATCGACCGGGTGCTCCGCCATTTCCGGGACGTGCTGGGCGGGGAGTTCACGACGCTGACCCGGCACCGGCGATCGCTGCTCGCGGCCGCCGGGGGGACGCCGGCATGACCGTCGACCGCACCAGGCTGTACCGGTCGGCCGTGCTCGCCGTGTCCATGCAATGGGCGATGCGCGCCATCGGCCTCGTCTCGGTCGTGGTGCTCGCGCGGCTGCTCCAGCCCAGCGACTTCGGCGTCGTGGCCGTGGCCCTGTCCGCGGCGGCGTTCGTCGAGCTGTTCGGCTGGATCGGCCTGCGCCAGGCGCTGCTGCGCATCCCCGACCTCGACCGTTCGCATTACGATACCGCCTGGACGATCCAGTTCGCCCTGTTCCTGGCGCTGGCGGCGGTGATGATCGCGATCGCGCCGCTCGCCGGCGATTTCTATGACCAGCCGGCGGTCACGGGCATCCTGTGGGCGTTGTCGCTACGCATGGTGGCGCTCGCCGTCGCGAATATCGGCATCGTCGATTTCGAGCGCGACCTGACGCTCGGGCGCGACATGGCGGTGCGCCTCGGCGCGCGCGTCGCCGCGCTCGTCGTCACCCTGGTCGCCGCGGTCACGCTGCGCGACTACCGGGCGCTGGTGATCGGCATGGTCGCGCAATCGGTGCTCTGGTCGCTCGGCACCTATCTGGTCCACCCCTACCGGCCCCGGTTCGGGATCTCGCGCCGTTCGGAGATCCTCGGCGTGTCGCTCTGGATGTTCATCAGCACCTTTGCCGAGTGGGTACAGGGGCAGATCGAGCGTATCCTGCTCGGCCGCATCGCCTCGCCGACCGCGACGGGCCTGTATTCGGTCTCCAAGGACCTATCGAACATCTTCACCCAGGAGATCGCGACCGCGCTGAACCGGGTGACCTTTCCCGTCTTCGCGCAGGGGCGGTCGGAGAAGGAGGCGGGCTTCGGGGTCCTGCTCGGCGCCTATGCCGCGATCGTGGCGCCGCTGGGCGCGGGGCTGATCGCGACCGCGCCGGACACCATCGCCGTCCTGCTCGGCCCCAAATGGCTCCCCGCCGCGCCGCTGATGCGGATCATCGCGCTCTACACCAGTATCCAGGCGATCTCGCTGATGGCGGCATCGACCTTGCAGGCGTCCGGTCAGGCGCGGCGCTCGGCCATGCTCAACATCGCCGGCGCGGCGCTGGCGGTGATCGGCATCGGCGGCACGGCGTTCCTGCTCCGCGCGCCGGAGGCGATCGCCTGGGCCGCGACCGCGGTCAGCACCACCATGGCGCTGGCGGGCTTGGTCGCGCTGGCCGCGTGCGGGCGCACGCCCGTGCTGGGGCTGATCGCCAACCTTTTGCGCCCCGTGCTCGCGGCCGCGGCCATGGCCTGGGTACTCATGCGTGTCGTGCGGGTGGAGACGGGCTCCCCGCTTCTCGACCTGGTGATCGGGGTCGTGGCGGGCGGCGCGATCTACCTTGTCGCGCTGGCCGCGATCTGGCTGGTGTCCGGTCGTCCGGCGGGCGTGGAGCGCGAGGCCGCCGCGTTGCTGCGGCGGGTCGCGGCGGGTCGGCTCCGGCCCGCCTGAAGCCAACGTCGCTAGCGCTGGCCCGCCTGCCGTTCGAGCGCGTCGACGCAGAATGCGGCAAGGCGCTGATGGTCGTCGCTCGACGCGAAGCTGTGCGAACAGCTGTCCACCTCGACCAGCTTGGTGCTCCGCCGGTTGCGGGTCTTCGCGAAGATCGCGCCCCGCCATTCGCGCTCGAACGCGACGGCGGTGGCATCGCGGCTGGCCAGGATAACGGACAAGGGCGCGCGCCCGCGCTCCAGCCCGGCGGCGACCGTGGCGGCCAGTCCCATGTCGCGCGGTTTCAGGAGGCTGCGCACGCCGCGCACCGCCTTGCCGACGTCGAAGTCGCCCGTCAGGACGCGGCGCCACCCCTCGGCCGAGCACAGCCGCTGTCGGTATCGCCGCGCGACGGCGGCGGGCGGCGGCATGTCGCCCCCGGACTCGACCACCCACGGATTCGCCAGCGCGAGCGCATCGATCCCCGCCACGGCGTGGCTGAGCGCGAGCGCGGTCGCCCCGTCGCATAGTCCGAAACCGACCAGCCCGCGCAGGTCCGGGCGCCGTGCCCGGAACGTCGCGGCCGCGGCGGCGATATCGGCCGCGCTGCCGCGAAATCCCGGGTCGACGCCGTCGCTGTCGCCGACACCCCGCCGGTCGAAGCGGAAGACGGGATAGCCGGCGGCCGCGACCACGGCCGCGAGGCGCGCCATGCCGCTATTCGCGCCCGCGCGCAGTTCGGTCCCACCCGTCACCATCAGCAGCCCGGTGGTCCGTTCGCCGTGGTCATAGGCCGCGCCGAGCGTCGCGCCCTCGCAAGTGAAGAAGCTCAGTTCGCGCATGACGATACCCAGTCGGCGATGTCGGTCGAAAGCCGCTCGGACAAAGCAGGGTCGGTGCCCGGCTCGGCGCGTCGCCAGAGCGGCATCCCCGACCGCTCCGCCTCAACCGTGCGGAGCAGTCCGGCGACCGCGACCGGCTTGGCGGCGCGGAGCGCGTCGAGCAGCGACGGCGCGAAGGTGAACCCCGCCAGCGGCACGGCGCCGTCTTCCTCCTCGACCGTGCCGCTTTCTTGATTGGCGATGCGGTGCGCGCGTTCGAGCGGCCGGATCAGCGCGCTCCCCTCGGCCGGCGCGAACCGCCAGCGGCT
>VYKR01000112.1_pt1 | contig 16735 bp, 12 predicted proteins | sample 5109561 | NCBI WGS metagenome assembly VYKR01 (sample SAMN12291799, study PRJNA351875) | freshwater metagenome | isolation source: freshwater lake | place: USA: Michigan, Ford Lake | collected 2015-08-15
CAGTCCCAGCCGCAACTCGCGCGACAACCCGGCGGCGGGGACGCGTGTCGCGAGTTCCGACCCGTCGCCCAGCCGGACGCGCGCGCCCGTTCCTCCTTCGCCCGCCCCGTCGATCAAGGTCGCCGGCAGCACGCTCATCGCGGGCGAGCCGACGAAGCGCGCGACGAACAGGTTGGCGGGGCGAGCATAGACCGCCATCGGCGTGCCCACCTGCTGGATGCGGCGATCGTTCATCACCACCATCCGATCGGCCAGCGTCATCGCCTCCGCCTGATCGTGGGTGACCATGATGACGCCCGCGTCGACCCGGCGGCGGAGCTGGGCCAGTTCGACCCGGGTGCGGTTGCGGAGCGCCGCGTCCAGGTTGGACAGCGGCTCGTCGAGCAGGAACAGCTTGGGGTTCTTGACGATCGCGCGGCCGATCGCGACCCGCTGGCGCTGGCCGCCCGACATCTGCCCTGGTTTCTTCAGGAGGTGCGGTTCGATCTCGAGCACGCGGGCGGCGTCGGCGATCCGGCGGTCGATCTCGGCGGTCGGCACCCGGGCGTTGCGGAGCCCGAACGCCATGTTCTCGCGCACGGACATGTGCGGGTAGAGCGCGTAATGCTGGAACACCATGGCGACGTCGCGGTCGCCGGGCGGGAGCCGGTCGATGCGCCGCCCGTCCAGCCACACCTCGCCCGCGTCGGCCGTCTCCAGCCCGGCGACGATGCGCAGCAGCGTCGACTTGCCGCTACCCGACGGGCCCAGGAACGCGATGAACTCGCGCGCCTCCATCTCCAGCGAGACGCCGTCGAGGACGGGCGTGTCGCCGTAAGCCTTGCGGACGTCGCGCAATTCCAAGCTCGCCAAGATAGTCCTTTGCTATCGCTCTCCCGATCGGACCATCGCGCGAAGCCAGGGCGCCCGTCAACCGACGGGCCGGAGCAGCCCGTCGATCACATGATGCTGGACCACCGTCTCCAGCCGGTCGACGATCCGATACGTCAGATGGTCGCGGACGCGGGGCGGTACCGATGCCAGATAGGCGGGGGTCACCTGGAGGTCGTGATGTTGGGCGTTGGTGGCGTCGGCCGCGTCGACGCCGACGACCAGCACCGGGCGCGCGCGGTCGGAGCGGTTGGCCGTGCCCCGGTGGATGGTCAGCGCCGAGCGCGCGGACATGTCGCCGCGCCGCGGGAGCTTGGCCGTGGCGCGCGCCTCGTACCGGCCCCACAGGTCGCGGGGCGGGAACATGCCCGCGTCGCACCCCTCGAACCGGTCCCACTGCGTCCCCGGCGCGACCTCGAACGGCCCCATCTCGGGCAGGGTGTCGACGGCGGTCAGGTTGAACGCGAGCGAGTTCAGGCGCCGACCCCGGCTCGTCGCGTCGGGCGCCGCGAAATCGCGGTGCCAGGGCTGGTCGGCGGCCCCGGGAAACGGGATGTCGAACCCGACCTCGACGATCCGGTAATCGGGGCCGAGCACCGCTTCGCACACGGCAACGAACCAGGGGTGGGTGGCGATCGCGACGAACCCGCGCACGCGCTCGGGCGGGACCTCGACATACCAGCGCTCCGGACCCCGGGGCAACGCGCCGCCCGGCGTCGCCCGCGCCTCGGTCCACAGCTTCTCTATGTCCTCGCGCAGGGCATCGGCGAACTCGGGCGGAAAGGCCTGCGCGCAGCCGATGATGCCGTCGCCATAAAGCGCTCGCAATATGTCTGCAGGTTCATATGATAAATCATACATGGCCGGTACATTAGTCCGGTGACATGAAAGACGCCACCGTGATCGCTTCCGGCCGAGGCGATCCTTCCCGAACCCTCACCTGCCGAGAGTAACAGACCATGGTGCCTGGTACGACCACCATTCCCTTCCGGATCGAAGCCGCCGACGAGGGCCAGGGCGCCCGCATCGACGTGATGCGCGGCATCCTGAGCCGGGCCTACAGCCTGCCCGACGGCGAGCACGCCTCCTACCGCGCGCTCTTGGCGCAGATCTCGGAGGATTTCGGGACGCGCCCACCCGATTCGCGCGAGGGGCCGGAGGATGACGGGCCCGAGCCCGACTGGCGCCCGCTGATCACGCAGAACCTCCACCCCCGGACGACCGCCGGTTACGGCGACCCGGCCGTGCTCCGCACGGGAGAGGGCTATTGGCTCGTGGCGACGTCGAACGACGCGTCCGACGCTTTCCCGATCCTCCATTCGCACGATTCGCAGACCTGGGAGCACCGGGGCTTCGTCTTCGAGGAAGGGCATGCGCCCGCCTGGACCGCGCAGGGGCGCTACACCAGCGACTTCTGGGCTCCGGAAATGGCGCGCGTCGGCGACGAATACTGGCTCAGCTATACCGCGCGCGAACGGTCGAATGCGCTCGCCATCGGGCTTGCCAAGGCGCCGCACCCGACGGGTCCGTGGCGCGACATCGGCCGCCCGCTGGTCAGCCGCGACGCGGTCAACACGACCGGGCTGCCCGACGATCCGGAGCGACCGGTGATGTCGGGCGGCGTGATCGACAGCCACATCTTCATCGACGACGGCGAGGGCGGGGACGGGACGCTCTACCTGTTCTGGAAGCGCGACTCGAACGGCGTCTGGCCGCGCCCGCTGGCGATGCTGATCGGCGAGCGACCGGAACTGATCGACGAGCTGTTCGACGAGGAGGCCGACCGCCGCGCCGCCGCCTTCTGCATGGCGATGCGCCCGTTCGCCAATACGCGGCGGCCGATGGAGCGGTATTTCCTGATGGGCCCGCTGATCGAGGCGGTGCTGGCGAATTGGGAGCGCGTCCGCGAGGTGCTCGCCCGGACGGAAGGCGCCGAGATGATCGTCGAGGCGATGCGGACGCCCATCCATGCCCAGCGCCTGGCGGACGACGGCGAGAGCCTGGTCGGCGAGGACCGGATCGTCTTGGTCAACGACCAGGAATGGGAGCGCCACCTGATCGAGGGGCCGTGGGTGACGCGCCAGAACGGCCGCTACTGGATGTCCTATGCGGGCAATGATTTCGGCACCCCCGCTTACGGCATCGGCATGGCGGTCGCCGACCATCCGCTGGGGCCCTATGTCAAGCAAGGCGCGCCGCTGCTGAAGTCCACCAAGAGCTGGTGGGGGCCGGGCCACGCCTCGGTCGCGCCCGGACGTGACGGGCGGCCCCATCTGTTCTTCCACGCCTTCATCGCGGGCACGGGCGGCTACAACGCCTTTCGCGCGCTGCTGACGACGGGCCTGAGCTTCGGCCAGGACCGGGTGGAGCTGGTCAGCCCCGCCTGACACGGCGGCGTTCGGAAGCGGAAGGGCGCCGCCTTCGCGGTCAGGTCGGTACCGCGGACCCTATTTACATTTGTCCGATTTATCGGTGTGTAGAAGCGGTGATCGTGATCGAATATGCTGAATACGGGCGAGCTGGGTCCGGATGGATCCTCGGGAAGGACCGGGTGTGAGCGAAGGTGATGGATCGGGGAAGCGGGGCCTGAGGTCGCGCGCGTGGTTCCACAACCTCGCCGATCCCGGGATGACCGCGCTTTATGTCGAGCGTTACCTGAATTTCGGGATCAGCCTGGAGGAGCTCCAGTCCGATCGCCCGGTGATCGGCATCGCGCAGTCGGGCAGCGACCTGGTGCCGTGCAACCGCCATCATCTGGTGCTGGCCGAGCGCGTCAAGGCGGGGATCATCGAGGCGGGCGGCGTCCCGCTCGAATTTCCGACCCATCCGCTCCAGGAAACGGGCAAGCGCCCCACCGCCGGGCTGGACCGCAACCTCGCCTATCTGGGGCTGGTCGAGATCCTGTACGGTTATCCCATCGACGGCGTGGTGCTGACGATCGGGTGCGACAAGACGACGCCCTCGGCGCTGATGGCGGCGGCCACCGTCGACATTCCCGCGATCGCGCTGTCGGTTGGCCCGATGCTCAACGGCTGGCACGACGGCAAGCGCACCGGGTCGGGGACGATCGTGTGGAAGGCGCGCGAGCTGCTGGCAGCGGGCGAGATCGATTATCGCGGCTTCATCGAACTCGTCGCGTCCTCGTCGCCCTCCACCGGCTTCTGCAACACCATGGGCACCGCCACGACGATGAACTCGCTCGCGGAGGCGCTGGGCATGTCGCTGCCCGGATCGGCGGCGATCCCCGCGCCGTATCGCGACCGCCAGCAATGCGCGTGGGAGACGGGTCGGCGGATCGTCGAGATGGTGCGCGCCGACCGCAAGCCGTCCGACATCCTGACGCGCCCGGCGTTCCTGAACGCGGTGCGCGTCAACTCCGCGATCGGCGGATCGACCAACGCCCCGATCCACCTGAACGCGATCGCGCGCCATGTCGGGGTCGACCTGACGCTCGCCGATTGGGAGCGGCACGGGGCGGACGTGCCGCTGCTCGTCAACCTGCAACCCGCGGGCGAGTATCTGGGCGAGGATTATTACCGGGCGGGCGGCGTGCCCGCCGTGATGGGCGAGCTGCTACGCGCGGGGCTGCTCGACGGCGACGCGCTGACCGCCAACGGTCGCACCGTCGCGGACAATGTGGCGGACGCGCGCATCCTCGACGCCGACGTGATCCGCCCGCTCGCCACGCCGCTGAAAGCGGCGGCGGGGCTGACGGTGCTGTCGGGGAACCTGTTCGACGGCGCGGTGATGAAGCTGTCGGTGATCTCCGACGAGTTCCGCGAACGGTATCTGAGCGACCCCGACCAGCCGGGCGCGTTCGAGGGACCCGTCGTGGTCTTCGACGGGCCGGAGGATTATCACCACCGCATCGACGATCCCACGCTCGGGGTGGACGACCGCACGATCCTGGTGATCCGGGGCGCCGGGCCCGTCGGCTATCCGGGCGGGGCGGAGGTGGTCAACATGCGTCCGCCCGCCGCCCTGATCCGCCAGGGCGTCCACAATCTGCCATGCATCGGCGACGGGCGGCAATCGGGTACCAGCGCGTCGCCATCGATCCTCAACTGCTCGCCCGAGGCGGCGGTGGGCGGCGGGCTGGCGCTGCTCCGGAACGGCGACCGGGTGCGCATCGACCTGAACGAGCGCCGCGTCGACCTGCTCGTCGACGACGCCGAGATCGCGCGCCGCCGTGCCGACCTGGCGAGCGTCGAGGAGCGGATCACCCCGGCGTCGCAAACACCGTGGCAGGAGATTCAGCGCGGGCTGGTGGGACAGTTCGACACCGGCGCGGTGCTCGAGCCCGCGGTCAAGTATCAGCGGATCGCGAGCCGCGGCCTGCCGAGGGACAGCCATTGACCGAGCCGCGCGTCATCGCGCGCGACCGGCGCGACCGGCTGGGCGAGGGGCCGATCTGGCACTCCGGAGAGGGGGCGCTCTACTGGGTCGATATCCTGGAATGCCGCCTCAGCCGCCTCGCGCTCGCCGACGGTCGTGTCGATGGGTGGGCGATGCCCGAGATGATCGGCTGGGTCATACCGCGCCGCGACGGGCCCGGATTGCTCGCGGGGCTCCAGAGCGGGATCAAGGCGCTCTCGCTCGATCCGTTCACGCTCGCGCCCTTCGCCGACCTGCCCGGCGAGCCGGAGGGCAATCGGCTAAACGACGCCAAGGCCGACGCGAACGGGCGGCTATGGGCGGGGACGATGCCGGTCACGTGCGACCGGCCGACCGGTGCGCTCTATCGCGTCGATCCGGGCGGCGCGGTCGCGCGGATGGACGACGGCTACCATGTCGCCAACGGCCCCGCGATCAGCCCGGACGGCCGCTGGCTCCATCACACGAATTCCGTCCGAGGCGAGGTGTACCGCTTCGCACTCCATGACGACGGCACGCTCGGCCCGCGCGAGCTGTGGCTCCGTTTCGAGCGCGAATGGGGCAGCCCCGACGGAATGTGCTTCGATGCGGACGGGGGTCTCTGGATCGCGCATTGGGGCGGCGGGTGCGTCAGCCGCTTCGACGCGGACGCCCGGGTCGAGCGCCGGATCGCGCTTCCCGCATCGCAGATCACCTCGATGGCGTTCGCGGGCGAGGCGTTCGACCGACTGTTCGTGACCTCTGCGGCGGACGGAGTCGACGAGCCGCTCGCGGGATCGTTGTTCGAGGTCGACCCGGGCGTGCGCGGGCTGGCGCCGCACTGGTTCGGACGGGGATAAGGGGAGAGTGCGATGCGTGAACTGGGATACATCGGGGCGGTGCTGGCGATGACGGCGACGCCCGCGCTGGCGACGGAGGCGAAGCGGTCGACCTTCGGGACGCTCGCCGACGGGCGCGAGGTCGCGGCGGTGACGCTGACCAATCGGGCGGGCACGTCGGCGACGCTGATCGCGTACGGCGCGTCGATCCAGTCGGTGATCCTCGCCGACCGCACGGGTGCCCCCGCCGACATCGCGCTCGGCCACCGGACGATCGCCGACTACGTCGCCAAGCCGCAATATTTCGGGTCGACGGTGGGGCGCTTCGCCAACCGCATCGCCCGGGGCCGCTTCACGCTCGACGGCCGTGCGTACCAGACCTCCGTCAATAACGGCGAGAATTCGCTTCACGGCGGCACCGTCGGCTTCGACAAGGTGCTGTGGGAGGTGCGCGAGGTGAAGTCGGGGCCGACCGCGTCGGTGACGATGCGCCATGTCAGCCGCGACGGCGAGCAGGGTTATCCGGGCACCCTGACGGTGGACGCGACCTATAGCCTCGACGAACGCGACCAGCTGACGATCGACTACCGCGCGACGACCACCGCGCCGACGATCGTCAACGTCACCAACCACGCTTATTGGAACCTCGGCGGCGAAGGATCGGCGGGCGGCGCGATGGGGCACCTCGTCACCATTCCCGCCGACAATTTCCTGCCGACCGACGCCGGTGCGATCCCCACGGGGGAGCTGAAGCCCGTCGCGGGCACGGTGTTCGACTTCCGCGAACCGCGCGCGGTGGGCGCGCGCGTCCGCGATGCGTCCGACCCGCAGATCGTGTTCGGGCGCGGGTACGACCATAATTGGGTCGTCGGTCGCGCCGTGACGCCCGACCTGCACCTGATGGCGCGGGTGAGCGATCCGGTATCGGGGCGCGGCTTCGAACTGCTGTCCAATCAGCCGGGGCTGCAATTCTATTCGGGCAATTTCCTCGACGCGACCAGCGCGGGCAAGGCCGGGCAGCTATACCGCGCGGGCGACGCGATCGTCATGGAGCCTCAGCTCTTCCCCGACACGCCCAACCGGCCCGAGTTCCCGACGGCGCGGCTCCAGCCCGGCCAGACCTATCGCAACCGCATCGTCTATCGCTTCACGACCGGCCGCTAGGTCGGGCGTTCGCAAGGGAGTTCCGTCATGAAGTCCAAGCTGTTCCTGGGTCTGGCCGCATCGACGCTGTTGATCGTCGCGGGACCGGCCGATGCCCGATCGATCTGGACCAAGGCGGCTGCCAAGAGCTGGTACGATCGGCAGCCCTGGCTGGTCGGGGCGAACTATGCGCCCGCCTCCGCGATCAACCAGTTCGAGATGTGGCAGGCCGAGACCTGGGACCCGGCCAGGATCGACAAGGAGCTCGGCTGGGCGCGCGCCATCGGCATGAACACGATGCGCGTCTACCTCCACAACATGCTGTGGGAGAATAACGCGCCGGGGCTGAAGCGCCGGATGGACGAGTTCCTGGTCATCGCCGCGCGTCACGGGATCAGGCCCATGTTCGTGCTGTTCGACAGCTGTTGGGACCCCAATCCCGTCGCCGGGCCACAGCGCCCGCCGATCCCGGGCGTCCACAATTCGGGCTGGATGCAGGCTCCCGGCGCGGCGCGGCTCGCCGACCGGTCGGGCTATGGCAAGCTGGAGGGGTATGTGAAGGACGTGATCGGCACGTTCAGGAACGACACCCGCATCCTGGCCTGGGACGTCTGGAACGAGCCCAACAACCAGGGCGGCGGCAACTACCCCAACACGCCCGAGAAGAAGCGGCTGATCGCGTCGCTGCTCGACAAGTCCTTCGACTGGGCGCAGTCGGTCGACCCCGTCCAGCCGCTCACCTCGGGCCTCTGGATCGGCGAGACCTGGGACAAGCCCGAGACGCTCGACGCGGTGGAACGCATCCAGGTCACGCGCTCCGACGTGAACAGCTTTCACGACTATAACTGGCCCGAACAGTTCGAGCGCCGCGCGCGCCAGATGCTGAGCTATGGCCGCCCCGTGCTGTGCACCGAGTACATGGCGCGCGGGAACGGGTCGACGTTCGACGGGTCGCTGCCGATCGGCAAGCGGATGGGGATCGCGATGATCAACTGGGGCTTCGTCGACGGCAAGACGCAGACCCGCCTGCCATGGGACTCCTGGAAGAAGCCCTATACCTTCGACGAGCCGACGATCTGGTTCCACGAGGTGTTCCGCGCCGACGGCACCCCGTATCGCCAGGCCGAGACCGACCTGATCCGCTCGCTCGCGGCGCAGCCCAAGGTGTCGACGCCGATGCCCCGCGCGGCGGCGGCGGGGCGGCGGTGATACGACCGGCGGCGCTGCTCGCGCTGGTGGCGATCGGCACCGCGGCCGGGAGTGTGACGGAGAAGGAGGACCCGTTCGCGCGCGCGATCCTGACCGGCGCCGACCCAGCCGCCTTTGTCGAGGGCAAGCGGATCTGGCTGTACCCGACGAACCAGGGCACGCAGCTCGATGCCTGGACCTCGACCGACCTGGGCGACTGGACCCGCGCGGCGACGCTGATCCGGCGCAAGGACATTGCCTGGCTCCCCAACGGCGCACGCGAGCAACTGCTCTGGGCGCCGCACATGGCGGCGGCGAACGGGCGATATTATTTCTACTATTCGGTCGGTCCGCAGGAGCCACGCCCGGCCCGGATCGGGGTCGCGGTGTGCGACACGCCTCAGGGTCCGTGCGTCGACAGCGGCCGCGCGCTGCTCGACGGCGAGGACTCCGACGATGTCGCTCCCCGGCCGTCGGGCGCCTGCCGCGACGGGGTTCGCCCGACGGGTTCCGGCCGCTTCCGGTTCGAGGCGATCGACCCGATGGTCTTCATCGATCCGAAATCGGGTCGACGGCTGCTTTATGCGGGCGGCAGCAACGGGTCGACGCTGCGCGTGTTCGAACTCGCCCCCGACATGGTGACGGTCGCGCGGGAGGTCCCGGTCGACCAGCCGCCCTGCTTCACCGAAGGCGCGTGGATGCACGAGCGGAACGGGATCTATTACCTGTCCTACAGCTCGGGCAATTACGACCGCTCGAACTATTCGGTCCGCTACGCCGTCTCGCGCTCGCCGACCGGACCCTGGCGGTACGGTGGCGCGATCCTCGTCGGCGACCGGACCTTCAAGGGGCCGGGCCACCACGCCTTTTTCCGCGACCCGCGCGACGGGGCGTGGCTGGTTGCCTATCACCGCTGGGAATATCAGTCGGGCGATGGCCCGTTCACCGACAAGCGCAAGGTAGCGCTGGCGCGTGTGACCTATCGCCCCGACGGCGCGATCGAACCGATCGCGATCGCGCGCTAGAGCTTGCCCGCCGCGTCGGGTTCGGCCCCGTCGATCAGGAGGAGGACGTTGCCGATCAGCTTCGCCATCGCGGCGCGGGCGGCGTCGCCGTCGCGGGCGGCGATCGCGTCCACCACCGCGCCGTGCTCGGCGATGCTCGCCGAATGGCCCTTGATCCGGTTGGTGAAGCGGATCGACTTGGACAGGGCGGTGCCGACCACGTCGCGGAACTGCGCGTAGAACGGGTTGTTCGACGCGCGCAGCACCGCGACGTGGAACGCGATATCGGCGTCGAGCACGTCGTCCTCGCCGCGTTCGGCCGCGATCATCCGCTCGAGCCCCGCCGCGATGCCGCGCCGGTCGGCCTCGTCGCCGAAGCGCGCCGCCAGCGCCGCCGCTTCCGGCTCGATCGCGATCCGCAACTGGGTGAAATGGCGTAGCAGGTCGATGGAGAACCGCCGCTCGAGAAGCCAGCGGAGCACGTCGGCGTCGAACAGGTTCCAATGCTCCGTCGCGCGCACGGCCGTGCCCTGGCGCGGCCGGGCGCTCACCAGTCCCTTGGCGGCGAGCATCTTCATCGCCTCGCGCGTCACCGACCGGCTGACACCGTGAACCTTGGCCAGCTCCGCCTCGGTCGGGAACGACCGGTCCTGATACCGGCCCGTCACGATCGCCCGCCCGAGATTGTCGAGCATCCCATAGGTCAGGTTGCGCCCGGGCGGCGGGGCGGCGGGCGGGGTGCGGTCGTTCATGTTCTCCGAATGTGCCCCGTCGAAGCCGGCTTGTCACCAGTCTCGGCTGGACAGAGCACTATTATAAGATAACTCGTCAGACGGAGGGCGCGGGCGCAAAGCGGTCGGACCCCGGAAAGAGGGGGTAGGGCATGGGTCTGTCGACGATCGATCTGGTGGTGGTGATCGCCTACGCAATCGGCATTTTCGGCTTGGCGCAGTGGGTCAGCCGCGAAAAGGCCGGGCACCAGAAGGACACGTCCGACTATTTCCTAGCGTCCAAGTCGCTACCCTGGTGGGCGATCGGCGCATCGCTCATCGCGGCCAACATCTCCGCCGAGCAGATCGTCGGCATGGCGGGATCGGGCTACGCGATCGGGCTGGCCATCGCGTCTTATGAGTGGATGGCGGCGCTGACGCTCCTGATCGTCGGCAAATACTTCCTGCCGATCTTCCTGCGCAACGAGATCTACACGATGCCGCAGTTCCTGGAACAGCGGTACGGCCCCAGCATCCGCACGCTGATGGCGGTGTTCTGGCTGGCGCTCTACGTGTTCGTGAACCTGACCTCGATCATCTGGCTGGGGTCGATCGCGGTCAATCAGGTGGCGGGCGTCGACCAGGATGTCGCGCTGATCGGGCTGGGCGTGTTCGCGCTCCTCTACCAGCTCAAGGGCGGCCTGAAGGCGGTGGCGCTGACCGACATCGTCCAAGTGACGTTGCTGGTCATGGGCGGGCTGATCGTGTCCTACCTGACGCTCAGCGAGATCGGCGGCGATGCGGGCGTGCTGGGCGGTTTCGCCGAGCTGAGCCGGCGGGCGCCCGAGAAGTTCGACATGATCCTGTCGCCCGACAACCCGTTCTACAAGGACCTGCCCGGCCTGTCGGTGCTGATCGGGGGCATGTGGATCGCCAATCTGAGCTATTGGGGGTTCAACCAGTATATCATCCAGCGCGCTCTCGCCGCGAAAAGTCTGGCCGAGGCGCAGAAGGGCGTGGTGTTCGCGGCCTATCTGAAGCTGCTGATGCCCGTCATCATCGTGCTGCCCGGCATCGCGGCGGTGGTGCTCGCCCCCGATCTGGCCAAGCCCGACCAGGCCTATCCGACGATGATGCGCTTCCTGCCGCCAGGGCTGCTGGGCCTGGTCTTCTCCGCGCTGGTGGCGGCGATCATCGCTTCGACCGCGTCCAAGATCAACTCGATCGCGACCATCTTCACGCTCGACCTCTATGCCAAGGCTAGGCGTATCCCGACCAGCGCGGAGGACGGCGTGCCCGCCGACGCCGCGGCGACCCGCGTGAACGAGCGGCACCTGGTGATGGTCGGCCGGATCGCGGCGGCCGTGTCGATCGGCATCGCCATCGTCGCCGCGCGCCCGCTGATCGGCCAGTCGGACCAGGCGTTCCAGTTCATCCAGGAGTTTTCCGGCTTCTTCACGCCCGGCATCACCGTCATCTTCCTCCTGGGGCTGTTCTGGAAGCCTGCGAGCGAACCGGGCGCGATCGCGGCCGCTGTCGCGTCGGTGGCGCTGTCCTACCTGTTCCGCGAGTTCGCGCCGGACATCCCGTTCATGAACCGCATGGGGCTGGTATTCCTGATCAGCCTGGCGCTGGCCGTCGCGATCTCGCTGATGCGGCCGGCGGGCACCGAGGCGAACCGCATTCGCACCGACGATGTCAGCTACGCGACCTCGACCGGGTTCAACATCGGCGGGGTCGGGGTCATCCTGATCCTGATCGCGCTTTATGCGACGTGGTGGTGAGACGGTCGCGGACGCGGCCGGACGCCGCATTTGAGGCATTTGTGCGGTTTTAGCGCAACACTCATCAATAAATCTGACAAATCACTTGTCCTGAAATTCGCGCCGGTTCTATGATCGGATCGGACCCTGTAACCGGGCCTGCGCTTGCGAGGAAAATCAGGCGCGAACAATTGGGGGAGGTTTCCATGCGCCGCAAGACGCTCATTCTGTGCTCGACCGCCATCGCGATGAGCTGGACGGCGACTGCGGGGGCGCAGTCGACCGACGCTTCCCAAGCCGCCGCCGCTGCCGATCAAGCCACACAGACGGGCACGCCCACGCCCGAGGACGCGCCTGTCGTCGCCCCGTCGGAGGAGGCCGAGACGGTCGGCGACGACATCGTCGTGACCGGCTTTCGCGAGTCGCTCGCCTCGTCGCAGCGCCTGAAGCGGAACGCCCCGCAACAGATCGACGCGATCGTCGCGGAGGATATCGGCAAGCTTCCCGACCTAGCCTTGTCCGACACCGCCGCGCGCATCCCGGGCATCCAGGTCGTCCGCCTGGGCGGCGAAGCCAGCCAGGTGCTGCTCCGCGGCCTGCCCGAGGCGTTCTTCACCACCTTGTATAACGGCCGCGAGATCTTCACCGCCGAGCGGCGCGACGTGGCGCTACAGGACTTCCCGTCGGCGGGCATCGCCGCGTTGGAGGTGTTCAAGACCAGCACCGCCAACCTGCCCGAGCTCGGCGTGGCGGGCCTGACTAACGTGCGCTCGCGCCGGCCGTTCGACTTCAAGGGTTTCGAGCTGTCGGGCACCGTGTTCGGCCTCCACACCGTGGAGGCGGGCAAGGTCACGCCCAACGGCAACTTCCTGATCTCCAACCGCTTCGACACCGGCATCGGCGAGATCGGCATCCTGATCAACGCGTCGTATACCCAGCTCAAGTTCTTGGACTCGGAGCCGTCCAACACCGATTTCCTCGCCGACCCGACGATCAACGGCCGGCGGACGCGCTTCCCGGACATCCAACGGCTCTTCTACCGATCGGGTGACCGATCGCGGCCGTCCGGGAACGTCGCCCTTCAGTGGCGGCCCAGCGACGCGCTCGAATTCTACGCCGAGGGACTGTACCAGGGCTTCCGCAACAAGATCTCCGACCGGCTGTTCGAAGTGCCGCTCTTCGGCGGGCAGAGCTACTCCAACCTCGTCTACCGCGACGGCAGCGATCTGCTGCGCTCGGGCACGGTGGTGAACCCGGGCGGCGCCCTGTTCTCGTTCCAGGGCGGCACGTACAACAAGACCGACACCTATCAGTTCGCGACCGGGGCCATCTATGATTCGGGGCCGCTGCGGCTGACCGTCGACCTGGCGCGCACGCGGTCGACCTTCACCGGATCGACCGAGTCGGTCGACCGGACGTTCCGCGGACCCGTGACCGTCGATTTCGACCTCGACACGCCGCAGTTCAATCTAGGCAGTTACGCCGCGAACGATCCGGCCAACGTGTTCTTCGACGGGCTGTACGAGGAGCAGCAGGAATCCAAGGGCGACGATTATCAGTTGCGCGCGGACGCCGAGTACAAGTTCGACGAGTCCTTCATCCGCAGTATCCAGGCGGGCGTCCGCTATGTCACCCGCGACGCGCGCCGCCAGTTCGGCAATCGTTTCGCGGGCTACCGGCCGCAGAACATCCCGATCACCCGGCTCGGCTTTCTGAACAACCAGCCGGTCCGGTCGGGATTCAAGAACACGGACGTCCAGAACGGTTTCACGACGTTCCTCGCACCGACCTATGACAGCATTCGCGCGAACCGGACGGAGCTGCGCCAGTTCGTCCTGTCCACCCCGCGCTCGTTCGGCTTCGGGACGTTCACCACCGACGCGCCGACGCCCAACCCGACCGACATCTTCAACGCATCGGAGGAGACGCTGGCGGGCTATGCCCAGGTCAATTTCCAGTTCGGCGACGTGGTCGACGGCGTGGTGGGACTGCGTGTCGCCCAGACCAAGTTCGACATCAACGGCACGTCGGGCGGCGACGGCGTGTTCACCCCCGTGGCCGCGGACGACAAGTTCACCGACTGGCTGCCCAATGCCAGCGTCCGCATCCGCTTCACCCCCGAATTCCAGCTCCGGCTGGCGGCGACGCAGACGCGCACGCGCGCGACCTTCGGGCAGCTCAACCCGTCGGCGAGCCTCGGCGCTCCGGGCAATCCCGACGGATCGACCAACCCGTTCGCCGGTGCCCGGATTGGCATCAGCGGCAATCCGTTCCTGCGCCCGTTCGATTCGAACAATTACGATGCGTCGCTGGAATGGTATTTCTCGCCCACCGGCTTCGCGTCGGCGGCGGTGTTCCGGCGCGACCTGAAAGGCTTCGTCCAGCCCCTGGAGTCCCGCTTCATCGATCCCGTCCTGGGCCCGGTGATCACCACGATCCCGTTCAACTCGGGGCGCGGGCGGATCGACGGCGTGGAGGCGCAGGTCTCGACCTTCTTCGACTTCGATTTCCTGCCCGATATCGCGCGCAGCTTCGGTATCCAGGCGAACTACACCTATCTCGACGCGAAGACGGCGTTCCCCAACGGGGCGGGCGTCTTCGTCGACCAGCGCATCCAGGAAGTGTCCAAGCACACCTTCAACATCGTCGGGCTGTTCGAGCGCGGGCCGGTCTCGGCGCGGGTCACCTACAACAAGCGCGGCCGCTACCTCGATACGGTCCAACCTCGCGGCAACGACACCTTTACGGAGACGGCACGGCCCGCCGCGCGGCTCGACCTGTCCACCAACCTGTCGGTGACCGAGAACGCGACGATCTTCTTCGATGCGACAAATCTGCTCGCCGACCCGTTCCGCTTGACATTCCGGTCGGCCCGCGACGGCGCGCCGGAAGCGGAGTTCGTGCGCTTCCTTCGTTTCGAGGAGCGTACCTACTCGCTCGGCCTACGCTTCCGGCTCTGACGCCGGGGTCGGGCGAGCAACCGTCCGAGGTCGCGGGAACCGGGCCGGCTGAGCGCGGACCGCGCGCTTAGCGGCGGGCCACCTGGTCGGCGGCGATGCGCAGCTCGTGGCCGACCTGGCGATCCGTCTCGCGCCTGTCCGATTGCACCAGCCCGGCCGTCAGGTGCCGGAGATCGACAGGCGCGGATACGATCGTAACCGCGATCTCCTGCGATCGACGGGGCGCGGTGACGACGACCATGTCGTTCATGAGCACCGCGTCGGAGATGGTCAGGACCGGCGCGCGTGCGGATTGGGCGTGGACGCCGGATGTGGCGCCCAGCGCGACGGCTGCCACCGAGAGGAAGAGCGGGACCATGTGCATCGTCGCCGCATATCGGCCGGGAGTTAACCCCTGGTGTCGCCCTCGTCCCTTTCCGCCTGTCAGTGTATCGGCGACCGGCCCCGCGTCGCGGCTATCATCGCGTCAGAGCCCGGCCTTTTCGAGAGCGGAGGCGAACTCCGGATCGATGGCGGCGCCGGCCTTGGGCGTGAGTCGGTTCAGGGCCGTCCGGACCCGCTGCTGCGCCACGCGCAGCGTCTTGTGCCGGACCTCCCGGATCGCGTTGGTCCGCCATGACGGGCTCTCGCCCAGCAGCGCCTCCCATTTGGCTTCCTCGGCCGCTAATATGGACAGGGCGAGCCGCAGGCCGTCCCGTCGGCCATGGGCATAGTCATCAGACACAGGCGCCGCTCTGATATACCCTGATCATCACTCGAGCCGTCCTTTCCGGTTTCCCGATCGACTATATCCCTGACGTCGCCCGCCGCGTCTCGGCCCACGACGAAGGCGTGCGATGTGCCTCCCGGCATGTAGGCGAGCAAGGCTTCTTCAGTGGACGCACTGTCGGCCGCGTTTGCACCGGCCCGGGTTCCAAACGCGAACCTGATCCAGCGACCCGGAGGTTCGCGCTGCAACTCGACGAGCGCCCCGGAGCCGACACCTGCCTGTTTGACACTTCGCCCAAAACTCACGCCTCGGCGCTCGAAAAGTCGAAAGCGAAAGAAACATAGTTGAACAATTCGGGTGCGGGGTGAGTTGAACACCCGCCGTGAACGAAGCTGGCTTGTCGTCGCGACCCGTCCAGCCGTTCACAGGCGTTCACGCGTTTAGGAGTTGAGCAGATGACCGATCGAGACAGAGGCATTCTTGGCCATGACGACCCGAACCGTGGTCCGCTCGACCGCGCGTCGAACGCGTTGAGCGGTCATGACGACCCGAACCGCGGTCCGCTCGATCGCGCGTCGAACGCGCTGAGCGGTCATGACGACCCGAACCGCGGTCCGCTCGATCGCGCGTCGAACGCGCTGAGCGGGCAAGATGACCCGAACCGTGGTCCGCTCGACCGCGCCTCGAACGCCCTGAGCGGGCATGACGACCCGAACCGGGGTCCTCTGGACCGCGCGGCCAATGCGCTCGGCGGCCATGACGATCCCAATCGCGGCCCGCTCGATCGTGCGTCGAATGCACTAAGCGGCCATGACGATCCGAACCGTGGTCCGCTCGACCGCGCGGCCAATGCTCTCACCGGCGGCAGCGGCGGTGTTGCGGCGGCGATGGGCGGCATGCATGACGGCGCCGGCGGTTCGCATAACGGCGTCGTCTCGGCGATGTTCGATAGCCAGGCCGAGGCGCAGCAGGCCGTGTCCCAGCTTCGCCAGTCGGGGATCAGCGAGGGCGCGCTGTCCGTGGTCGCCCAGAAGCGCGGCACCATGACGACGCGCGACGCCAGCGGCGAGATCACCGACGAGGAGCATACCAGCTATCTGCGCGGTATCCTGGGCGGCGGCGCGGCCGGTGCCGGGCTCGGTGTGCTGGCGCTCGCCATCCCCGGTGTCGGCCCCTTGGCGGCGCTCGGCGCGATC
>VYKR01000113.1_pt1 | contig 16679 bp, 15 predicted proteins | sample 5109561 | NCBI WGS metagenome assembly VYKR01 (sample SAMN12291799, study PRJNA351875) | freshwater metagenome | isolation source: freshwater lake | place: USA: Michigan, Ford Lake | collected 2015-08-15
GTTTATCGCTCTCTAACCCACAATGAGGACAGGTTGCTTTTTTATTTTTCGATTCGATTCGTCAAACTATACCGATATTTTCTAGGTGTCGATAGCCTTGAATAGAGGTTCCTTGTAGGTTCAAAAATTTGTCAAGTATCATAAGTAAAATAATCTCGTTTTTGGCTATTATATCAAATCTTAACTCGATTGTCTATTTTTTGGTATTAACTTGTTTGTGCCTTAAGTCCTTCCCTATATGAATTTCAGATACTTTTGAGCGTAGGTGCTCTCATCGAATTTTATTTTAAGTTAATTATTTGCATAACAATTCCCGAAGAGCCCAATTTAAGAGTCACTGATAAGTGCTGATTGTCGGTATTTCTGCAAATGTGAGATGCACCCTTTGCAATTAGACGCAATCTCCCCTATTCAGAACGGCCAAGTGTTAGGGAATTTTCTGTTAAGTTAATAGCAGCCCACTCGTCGCAAAACTTCACTGATCACTGATTACTGATCACTGATTACTGATCACTGATCCTCTTGCCCTATTTTGGTAAAATCAACTATAATGGGGAGAAGTTAATCTTTGCCAAGCTTGAGCAGAGTTAAACTAATCCCTCAGTGAGCAAGCAATTGAATCCTATGCTTAAAATTGCCCTTTTTGGAACCAGTGCCGATCCTCCTACTGCCGGTCATCAAGCCATACTAAAATGGTTATCGGAACAGTACGATATCGTTGCAGTTTGGGCCGCCGATAATCCCTTTAAAAATCATCAAACCAGTCTCGAACATCGTCTGAGGATGTTAAATTTGCTCATCCGGGATATTCAACCCCCAAGGGATAATATACAACTGCGACGAGAATTAAGCGATCGACGGAGCTTAATTAGTGTAGAAAAAGCGCAAGCAATTTGGGGAGAACAGGAGGAATATACCCTAGTCATTGGTTCCGATTTAGCTGGACAAATTAGGCACTGGTATCGCAGCCAAGAATTACTAGAAAAAGTCAAAATTCTCGTGATTCCCCGTCCTGGCTATCCTATTAATCAAGATGATATTGAACAACTGCAAACATTAGGGGGTGATTGTCTGATTGCTGATGTCTTTGCTCCGGCTGTATCCTCAACAGATTATCGAGAAAAAGGCGATAAACAGGCTGTTCCTGCACCGATTAAAGATTATATCGAAGGTCAAAAACTTTACGCATGAAACCGCTAAATACCCTAGCTAATAAATCTCTAGCTGATTTTAAAGTCGGAGTTGATAACGTGATCTTTTCCGTTGATACCCAATTAAATCGGCTGCTGGTGCTTCTGATTAAACGACGGGAAGAACCCTTTAGCAATTACTGGAGTTTACCCGGAACTTTAGTTAGAAATGGGGAATCACTGGAAACGGCAGCCTATCGAATTTTAGCCGAGAAAATTAGCGTCAATAATCTCTATCTGGAACAGTTATATACTTTTGGCAGTCCAGAGGGAGATTCCCCGGCAGCAGCCGAGAGTTTTGGGAAACGTTATCTATCGGTGAGTTACTTCGCTTTAGTGCGGTTTGAAGAAGCAAAGTTAATCACTGAACGGGATTATAATATCACTTGGTATATGATTGATAAAGTGCCAGATTTAGCCTTTAATCACGGTCAAATTTTAGCTTATGGCTGGCGAAGATTACGCAATAAAGTAGAGTATAGTCCCGTCGCTTTTGAGGTTTTACCAGAATTATTTACTTTAAATGATCTTTATCAATTTTATGAGACAATTTTAGGTAAAAATTTTAGTGATTATTCTAACTTCAGAAATCGGCTATTGAAATTAGGATTTCTCAAGGATATGGGTTTAAAAGTCTCTCGTGGTGCCGGTCGTCCGGCTAGTTTATATCGCTTTGATGAAAAAGCTTTTGCTCCCTTTAAAGATCAACCGTTAGTTTTTGTTTAAATAGGAAAAAATATGAGAATTGCTATCGCTCAATTAAATCCCATTGTTGGAGATATCGAAGGAAATGCCCAAAGAATTTTAGAGGCTGCTCAAACAGCATTTAATCAGGGAGCGGAATTACTTTTAACCCCAGAATTATCCCTCTGTGGTTATCCTCCCAGAGACTTATTATTAAATCTGGGTTTTGTGGAGAAAATGTCTCAACAATTGCAATTATTGTCCCAACAATTACCAGAAAAATTAGCCGTCTTAGTCGGTTTTGTCGAAAAAAATCCCTCGGCAACAGTCAGGGGAGAAAAGCCGTTATTTAATAGCATAGCTTTGCTAAAAAGTCAAGAGATTAAACAAATTTTTACTAAACGTTTATTGCCTACCTACGATGTTTTTGATGAGGATCGTTACTTTGCTTCTGGGAAAGAAAGTCAATATTTTCAACTAACAGAAAATAATGTAAAAATCGGTGTAACTATCTGTGAAGATGTTTGGAATGATGAACAATTTTGGGGTCAACGTCAATACGCGGTTAATCCCATCGCCGATTTAGCTAATTTAGGAGTGGATTTAATCGTTAATCTTTCCGCTTCTCCCTACAGTGTCGGTAAGCAAAAATTGCGAGAATCTTTATTATCCCATAGTGCCACTAGATATAATTTACCTATAGTTTATGTCAATCAAGTGGGAGGTAATGATGATTTAATTTTTGATGGTGACAGCGTGGCTTTTAACAGACAAGGAGAAGTGATTTATCGCGCCCAAGCATTTACTTCTAGCCTAGAATTGATCGAGTTTAATCAGGATTTGTTACCTGCGGTTATTCATCCTTTACCTGTCAATGAAGATGAGGAAATTTATCGAGCTTTAGTCTTAGGAGTGCGAGATTATGTGCAGAAATGCGGTTTTAAACGGGTAATTTTCGGCTTGAGTGGTGGCATTGATTCCAGTTTAGTTGCCGCTATTGCCAGCGACGCATTGGGTAAAGAAAATGTTCTCGCTGTGATGATGCCTTCTCCCTATAGTTCCGACCATTCCATTAGCGATGCAGTGGCTTTAGTTAATAATTTAGGTATCAAAAGTGAGAAGTTAGCAATTCAGGAAATTATGACCGCTTATGATCAACTTTTAGATGGTCTTTTTGCTGGGACTGATTTCGGTATTGCTGAAGAAAATCTTCAGTCACGCATTCGCGGTAATTTATTAATGGCTCTGTCTAATAAATTCGGTCATTTACTATTATCCACTGGCAATAAATCAGAAATGGCGGTGGGATATTGCACCCTTTACGGTGATATGAATGGTGGTTTAGCAGTGATTGCTGATGTGCCGAAAACCCGCGTTTATTCCCTCTGTCGCTGGTTAAATCGGCACGGGGAAATTATTCCCCTTAATGTGATTAATAAAGCTCCTAGTGCTGAATTAAAACCCAATCAGAAGGATCAAGATTCTTTGCCTCCCTACGAGATTTTAGATGCTATTTTAGCACTATTAATCGATCGCCATCAATCCGCCGAAAAAATTATTGCCGCCGGTTTTGAGCCTGAAATTGTGCAGAAAGTGATTAAATTGGTTAAAAATGCCGAATTTAAGCGCAAACAAGCTCCCCCAGGCTTAAAAATTAGCGATCGCGCTTTTGGTACTGGTTGGCGAATGCCTATCGCTAGTCGTTGGGGTTAGGGGGTTTTTTCAGTTATCAGTTATCAGTTATCAGTTATCAGATGTGAGTTATCAGTTATCAGTTATCAGTTATCACTAACCCAGGCGGGCGTTGGGTTTCATACTTCAACCCAACCTACGTTCTGTTCACTGATTACTGATTACTGATTACTGTTCACTGAAAGGGGTATTCGTGAGAGAGGAAGGGTAAGGGGATTAATTCTCCTGTTGCCTCGCCGATTTGTACTTTTAAACCCTCTCCTCCCGCTTTTGTTTTCACATAACCCAAGCCAAAATCCTCCAGCACACTGGTGAGTAAACCGACTTTTTGCGCTTCTAAAATAATCGGGGTATTGCTGGGGACGGGTTGGCTAAGTTTTATGCCCCAAAGTCTTTGTTTTACACCTTTATAGGTGTTAAGACGGGCGATAGTTTCTTGACCAATATAACAGCCCTTATCAAAGACAATCGCTCGCCATAAACCGGCCTCTAAAGGGTTATAATCTTCAGTTAATTCTCGATCGACTGCTGGTCGGCCCTGATGGATTCTTAGGTATTCCCAGACCTGTTCATCGGCGGGAATAACGCCATTTTTAATTAAATTTTCCCAGAGGGGACCGGCTTCGGCGGTGGCAACGATTAAAGTATATCCGGGTAGATCTAAGCCGGTGCCGACGGCTACTCTCAGGGGGGGGTCAGAAAGGAGATAATGACTATGCTCCACCCCCGTTAAAATCTGCTCTGGAATGGCGATTTTTTGCAGGTATTGCCCGCTTTCAGTACCGATTAGGGTGACAATGCTAAAATTATCGGTTAAGTCGCTAATTTCCACCTTATCGAAGGGGAAAATATAGCGATCGATCAATTCCAGTAAAAATTGACGACGTTGGGGAGAAACGAGGATGAGGAGGGAATCATCGCCAGCGTAAACTGTGACAAAATCGAGGGTACGACCGGTAGAGTTAAGGAAAATTGTCTCACAACCTTGACCCGGTTTCAGGCGATCGATAGCGTTACTGGTTTGATTGTGGAGAAAACGCAGTCGATCCTGGCCTTTTAATTCTAATAAACCCCAATGGGAGCGATCGATTAAAATTGTTTGGGATGCTAAACTTTGGGGATCATTACTGTAGTCTTTGAGAAAATTAGCGGCATACTCTGCCTTGATCGTGTCTAAATCTGCTTTCATTGGGGTAAATTAGCGAATAATTGCTTAATAATGCGCTCGGTTTTCGTTTCCAAACTCTGCCAATCTAGTTCACCGGTGGGATCGAGGAGACTGGTATCGATGGTGACGCTCTCTCCTTCATCGGTGGGATAATCGAGAAAACAGACTTGAAAACAAAGTTCCCAAATATTTACAGTAACGGAGCGATCGAGATAAGTCAAACAGAGCAGATAACTGGGATAGGGATCTTGAATTTCTGTATAAGTTCCTTTCCAGAGGGAATTTTCTAACTGTTTACGCAGATTATCCAGCACCCGAATAAATGCCGGTTGCATTAATAATTGTGCCTGTTCCCAAGCGGTAATATCTTTAAATTTTGGATTCATCTTATCAGTTATCAGTGATCGGTGATCAGTTATCAGTGATCAGATTTGAGTATTAAGTGGGGGGATACCCCTGCCACCCTTGATAAGGGGGGATCTGGCAATTTTTAACACCCACCTACTTATTAAGTGAGCAATATTAAATAGGGTTTACTGAAAAAGTACGGGCGAAGCATTCGGATAGAAAATCCACGGTTTCACCGATAGGTTATTGCCCGAATGCTTCGCCCCTACAGGACGCAATTGCCGCTCAAGATGCCCGGTTTTGAAGCGCGATTCTCTCAAAATCTTGCACCTGTTTTGCGAGAAAAGCCACAAAACCCTTGCCTTGCCTACATTTCACATTTATTCAGCAAACCCTAAATAGACAAAGACATACATTTCAGCCATAGAACTATTTTGTTTCACTCTTGGAGATGTCTAATGGCATTAACAGTGCTGTCTTTTCACTGTTCACTGTTTACTGATAACTGATAACTGATAACTGATTTAGGCTGTTACGAGGGTTGCTTCCTTAGCTGCCATCATTTTCATGAGGTCTAACATCCGGCAGGAATAACCCCACTCGTTATCGTACCAAGAGACGACCTTAAAGAAATTGGCATTAAGTTGAATGCCAGCTTTAGCATCAAAAATACTGGAGTGGGGGTCGGTGATAAAGTCACTCGATACCACTTCCTCATCGGTATAACCGAGGATACCTTTCATCGGTCCTTCGCTGGCGGCTTTCATAGCGGCGCAAATTTCCTCGTAACTGGTGGCTTTTGCGGTTTTAAAGGTTAAATCCACCGCCGAAACGTTGGGAGTTGGCACACGGAAGGCCATACCAGTTAATTTGCCTTTTAGGGAGGGAATAACTAGGGTTACTGCTTTGGCTGCTCCTGTGGAGGAGGGGATAATGTTTTGACCGGCACCGCGACCACCGCGCCAGTCTTTTTTCGATGGACCATCCACGGTGGGTTGAGTGGCGGTCATCGAGTGTACTGTGGTCATTAATCCTTCCGCTAGTCCGAAGTTATCGTTAATAACTTTGGTGATCGGTGCTAAACAATTGGTGGTACAACTAGCGTTAGAGACGATCAGATCTTTAGCGGGATCGTACTCATTGTCGTTAACACCTAGTACAATAGTACGAATCTTGTCGGGATCTTTGGTGGGTGCGGAGATAACTACCCGTTTGGCCCCAGCTTCTAGGTGTTTTCCTGCTCCTTCGGCGGTGGTAAATAAACCGGTGGACTCAACCACATAATCGGCCCCGGTTGCACCCCAAGGCAGTTGAGCGGGGTCTTTAATCGAGTAACAGGGGATAAACTTACCATCCACGACGATGCCATCTTCTTTCGCTTCTACCGTACCCTGAAAACGTCCGTGGGTGGAGTCGTATTTGAGCAGATAGGCAATATTATCGGGGGGGACGAGATCATTTATACCAACAAACTCGAAATCAGGATTTTGGATACCCGCCCTAAAAACGAGGCGACCGATACGACCAAATCCGTTGATAGCGACTCTTACTTTTGTCATGAAAAAAACTCCTTTGCAGCTGCGATAAGCTTAGGCACGATCAAGAAACAATAATTTGAGAATTGATTGGCCTCTAGAGAATCACTATATATGCTAATCAGCTTTTGTTGCTCGCTAGATGAAGTATAGAAAGATTTTAAGTTTCAGTGCTTCAAAAGCTCTCCTAGTAGTCCTCACCACTGGCATCGAGAAGGCCTAATTAGGCTCTTCCCGACAAACTAGGGTGTAACCCTATAGTATTTTGGGAAAAGCTGACATTAAAAAATAATTAAAATTTTTCTGAGAATTATTGCTCCCTAAGTTAAGAAGACATTAATTTTCCTTTAAAAGCCATTTAAAAACCCCGCCCGACTGACATAAATTACCCAAGCAGGATCGGCAAAATATAGCTTATTTTAATAGTTTTTTGCGCCCCAAAAGGTTAGACTCTTGATTACAGTTTGAAAACTGACCGAGGGTTAAGTAGCTGGTTATAATTAAATTATAAATGGATTTTAGGTTCGATCCCCCCTGCCCCCCTTGATAAGGGGGGTGGGGATCCCCCCTTAATCCTCCCTTGATAAGGGGGGTGGGGATCCCCCCTTAATCCCCCCTTGATAAGGGGGGTGGGGATCCCCCCTTAATCCCCCCTTGATAAGGGGGGCATCTGATAATTTTTAACGCCTACCTACCTAACCCTCTCGATGGAGAAATTGTCTATCAACTCTCTTAATCTCATCGTTCATAGATATCGGAGAAATATTCATGGTATCCGCACCAGAAAGACCCTTAACAGAGCAAAATCCCCTTTCTCAAGACGAACTCTACAAAACCCATGCCTATTGGCGCGCTTGTAACTATTTAGCTGTAGGTATGATTTATCTGCGCGATAATCCCCTGCTCAAGGAACATCTTAAACCCGAACACGTTAAGTATCGCTTACTTGGTCACTGGGGAGCAAGTCCGGCCTTAAGTTTTACCTACGTTCACCTCAACCGTTTAATCAAAAAATACGACCTCGATGTGATTTTTATGGCCGGTCCCGGCCATGGGGCGCCGGGGGTACTCGGTCCGGTTTATCTAGAAGGAACCTATTCGGAAATTTACCCCGATAAAAGTGAAGACGAGGAAGGATTACAAAAATTCTTTAAACAATTTTCTTTTCCCGGTCACATCGGTAGTCACGTCACCCCCGAAACCCCCGGTTCTATCCATGAGGGCGGCGAACTGGGTTATAGTGTTTCCCATGCCTACGGTTCTGTTTTTGACAATCCCGACCTAATTACGGCCGTGGTGGTGGGTGATGGGGAAGCAGAAACCGGTCCCCTTGCTACCGCATGGCACTCTAATAAATTCCTTAACCCGATTCGCGATGGTGCGGTACTGCCAATTTTAAACTTAAACGGTTATAAAATCGCTAATCCCACCATTCTCTCCCGTATTTCGACCCACGAGTTAGAAAGTCTCTTTGTCGGTTACGGTTACACTCCCTACATCGTCGAATGTAAGGAAGATGAAGACCTGCTCCACTGCCATCAAAAAATGGCCGCTACCCTAGAACACTGTATCAATCAGATTCGCTCCTATCAACAGGAAGCTCGCAGCACGGGAGTAGCTAAACGTTACCCCTGGCCGATGATTATCCTCCGGTCTCCCAAGGGTTGGACCGGTCCGAAAAACGTTGATGGTCATAAAGTAGAAGGATTCTGGCGCGCTCACCAAGTCCCCATGGGTGGGATGCACGAAAACCCCGACCACTTGAGAAAATTAGAGGAGTGGATGAAAAGCTATAACCCGGAGGAATTATTTGACTATGCCACGGGTCAATTTAAGCCGGAATTTAAAGAACTCGCTCCTATTGGTCATCGTCGCATGAGTGCTAATCCGCACGCTAACGGCGGATTGCTGCGTAAAGACCTAAAAATGCCCGATTTTCGTCAGTATGCCGTAGATGTCACCCACCCGGGCCAAGTGGAAGCGGAAAATACGGGAGTGATGGGGGTATTTTTGCGGGATGTAATGCGAAATAATATGACTAATTTTCGCGTTTTTGGTCCCGATGAAACTGCTTCTAATCGTTTAGCGGCTCTCTATGAAGTGACTAAAAAAGCTTGGTTAGCTGATACCTATCCAGAGGATTTAGATGGTAGCCAATTATCTCCCGATGGTCGTGTGATGGAGATGCTGAGTGAACATACTTTAGTCGGTTGGTTGGAGGGTTATTTATTATCCGGTCGTCACGGTTTATTTCACTCCTACGAGGCTTTTGCTCACGTTATCGATTCCATGTTCAACCAACACGCTAAATGGCTCGATATCTGCAAAAATCATGTGCCTTGGCGTGCTTCTGTTTCCTCTTGGAATCTGTTATTATCCTCGGTAGTTTGGCGGCAGGATCACAACGGGTTTAGTCACCAAGACCCCGGTTTTATCGATTTAGTAACCAATAAAAGTGCCGACGTGGTGCGGGTTTATCTTCCCCCCGATGGTAACTGTTTATTAAGTGTGGCTAATCACTGTCTCAAGAGCAAGGATTACACTAATATTATCGTTGCTGATAAACAGAAACACCTGCAATACTTGACCATTGAAGAAGCAATTAAACACTGCACCAAAGGTATCGGTATTTGGGATTGGGCCAGTAACGATGATGATGGAATAAATCCCGATGAACCAGATGTAATTATGGCTTGCTGTGGGGATATTATCACTAAAGAATCTTTAGCGGCCACGGCAATTCTACGGGAGGAATTCCCCTACTTAAAAGTTCGCTTTATTAATGTGGTTGATCTGTTTAAATTACAGTCGGAAAGTGAACATCCTCATGGTTTATCGGAACGGGATTTTGATAGTTTATTTACCACTGATAAGCCAATTATCTTTAATTTCCACGGTTATCCTTGGCTGATTCATAAACTTACCTACCGTCGCAGTAATCAAGAACGTATTCATGTGCGCGGTTACAAAGAAGAAGGGAATATTAATACTCCCCTAGAATTAGCCATTCGTAACCAAGTTGATCGTTTTCATCTCGTAATTGATGTCATCGATCGCGTGCCGAAATTAGGTTCTGCTGCCGGTCATGTAAAAGAACGGATGAAAAATGCTATTATCGATAATCTCGATTATGCTTTTACCAATGGCATCGATAAGGACGAGATTACTAACTGGAAATGGCCTTATTAATTAGGCTAGAAAGTGGTTTAGGTGATGATATTTTATTAGTTTATTGATAAATTTCATCTTCCTATTCCACTTTAAAAAATATTCTTGATTTTCTACAGGGTGAGAGCATCTCAAAAGCTATTGACAATTGGTCAATCAGGTGAAAGATTTTGAGAGAATCTTCGTTCAAAACCTTGCGTATTCATCGGCCCGCGTCCTGTAGGGGCGAAGCATTCGGACAATAACCTATCGGTGAAAAGGTAGATTTTCTATCCGAATGCTTCGCCCGTACTTATTCAGCAAACCCTAATTAGATTTAATTTACTAAGCCAATTAAAATCATCAATATTGCGAGTTACAATTGTTAAATTATAAACGAAAGCTGTTCCCGCAATAATGGCATCTCCTAAGGACATCTTTCTGATTTGTTTTAAAGTTACTGCTTGTAAAAAATTATTCAAAATAGACTTTATCCTGATGAGTTAACCGATGGTAGCCTAAAACTTCCAGATAGGATAAAGCAGAGACATAAGGAGAATTTTCTGCAATAAACTCCCGGAGAAAATCATTTATTCTGCCAAATGCCATCACAAATCTCCATTTTTACATAAAAAATGATAATATAAAACTCAAATTTGAACTATTGTTGTGGAAAGATAGTAAGATGACAAAGTTACAATTAATTCAAGCGGAAATTGAAAGCCTTACTTTTGATGAATTTTTGTGTTTAAGAAATTGGATTAATAAGTTAGACGATCAACAATGGGAAAAACAAATTGAGGAAGATTCCATAGCTGTAAAACTTGATTTTCTAATTGAAGAAGCATTATTTGAAAAAAGCAAAAATCAATAACCCTAACAATATATAAACGAACCAATCTACCAGATAAGCGATCGCACTAATGTTTTTCTGTTTGTCTAGGATTTAAGAGATTTCCTGTTGCTTTTCAATAGCACGGGCAATGAGAGGAGCTTTTCTTGCTAATCCCTCTAGGGTGATTTCACCTTGTTCATACATTCTAAACCATTCTTCCCGTTGGCGTAGTATTCTTTCATCGTAATTTAAGCCTAGACGTTGCAGAGTAAATTCAGCTTTTTGGCGTTGATTATCAGGGACGCTATCGGTTAACACTAATTGTAACGATGGTAACAAAATTTCAAACCAATTATCTTCAACTTCAAAGGGATCAAGTAGGCAATCATCTAGGTTTTTTTTGCTACTATTAATCCAATTTGCTACATAGCGATAATTAGACCATTCATAGCTTAAATCACGGTAATTATGAAAAGATAAAAAGTGATCAACAGTGGCGGTAGGGTCATACATAACGGAATAGCCACATAAGTTATTAAATTCTTGTGCTAAATCTGCCCTAAAAGGAGACCAGTAATCTCTGGGGCGTTTTGCCGCAGGATTTTCGGCTAACCAAGTATTTCCTTTTTGACGACATTTTTGATCAAACTCGGTGGGTTCAGGAATCGGAATAAATTTCTGCATTTAATCATCAGCCTCCATTCTGACTATCCAACGGGGGAAAAAGGGATCATGACCCGGTAAGAGTTTAAGTAATTGTTGATGAATTTTTTCTTTGGTTCTTAAGTTTTCTGGAAATTGGTTCATATCCTCTTTTCTCATCCAAGCTTGGGCAGCTTCTATTACTTGTTCTGCTTCTTGAGAACGGGCTTGTTTAAGTCCAAAAACCTCTGAAGTTAACCAACCAATCACATCACCTTGTTTTGCCCAGGTAATTTCATTTAAGGTGACTTGATTGTCATTAAGTTCAAATAGAAATAATTTATCTTTTTCTTGATCAAATAATGGTTCAACTGAAGCCAAGACCAGAGGAGAATGGGTAGTAATAAAGAGTTGAATATCAATAATCGGTTCTAATTCTTTTAAGACAGTCAAAATTGCGGGTAGGATTGATCGTTGCCAACGAGGGTGTAAATGCGCTTCGGTTTCATCCATTAAAAAAATCAGTTGACGGGCTGGAATTCTTCCAAATAGTTGAGCAGCAATTAAATTTTCTGACTGCATCCAAACTAACATATAAGCTAGGCTTAGAATCCGTTGAATTCCCGCCGATGCTTCAGTAACAGGAATTGTTTCATAAGGAAGTTCTATCGTTGGAATACCTCGAATATCATCTAAAGACATTCGTGTGGGTTCACCAATTTTTATCTGCTCATTTTTTGCAGAAAGTTTTTGAATAATTTCACCTAATAATTTAATATTTGATTGGTTGGGTTGATTTTGCCACTTAATCCAATCTTCAAGCAAACCATAGGAAATAATTTTATTTTTGACTTTTCGACCATACCAAACTTCTGTTGAAGAAAGTTTAAAAGCTTTTTCTTTGTAGGGTACATAGATAGAAAAGCCACCATCAACACGACAATAAATATTTAAACTATTGTTTCTGTCTGAAATATGAGGTTCTATTTCTATTGATCCATTTCTTTTGTGATAACTACTAACAGGGTTTTGTCCTTGTTTATTGTTAATACACCACCAAATAATATCCAGCAAAAAAGTTTTACCGAGGCCGTTATCTCCTGTTAATATATTAAGTCGAGAGGCACAGTCTAGATCAATCTCTGAGGCAGGGCTAACATTTTTAAGATGGATTTCTTGAAGCATTTTCAGTTATTTAGAATTTTTCGTTTCGTGCGTTTTTGTTTACTGGTAGAGAGTAAAGGAGAAGAATTAAAAACAATTTTCATAGAGATTAACAATTTTTTTCTCTATCTATGTCTTCCCTAATAAGATAAGAAAAATCGATTCCGATTAATTCTAAAATTTTCAAGAATATTTCTGAATCCATTTCTATGACTTCTGCGGCTTTATGAAGACTGATGATACGAGAAACTAAAGCACCCACTACAAAAATAAATTGTTCTTTTTGTTCAATATTATCAAATAATTGTATTTCGGCGGCAATTTCTTGAAAAGTAATCGAAGTATTCATTGTCTTGCTAAGTTTCATCAATTAAGACATATCTAACTTAATTTTAACGCAAAATCAACCCAACAAACTCCCCTGACCTAAATGTTTGGTTCTTCGTTACTTGGTATGATTCGATCAGGGGGCATAAATTGACTAAATCCTTATCTGGCAAGAGACTTAATTGATTAGTTCGCTCTAGATCAAAAACAATCGACAAAAATCGCTAAATGCCTTTCTATATAAATAAGGGTTCCATCCCTTATAATCCCCGTCCATTGCATAACACAAACCGAAGAGTCGTTATTGCGTGGTTATCTGTAAAAGGTAATTCATATAAATTGCTAACTTAAGCTATAGTCTAATAAATTCAATTGCAAAAGCGGGGAAATCTGTTGCGCTTGCGAGGTGTTTCTGAGATTTCGGCAGCTACAGGGGAAACTAACGCCCCAACCGATTATTTAACCTATCTGATCGAGAAGTATTCCGTAATGCGAGTTCTGATTGATACCAATGTCATTCTTGATTTTCTACAAGAACGAGAGCTATTTGTGGAAAACGCAGCAAGATTATTTGAGCGTATTGATGCTGGGGAAATTCAGGGATTTATCGCATCAACGACAATAACTAACATTAGTGGATAGGATGCACAAAATTAGCATTCAGGTCTTGATTCAGCAACGCCTTTGACACTGGCAATGATTTGTCCGATGTCTTGAGGAGTGGCACCTGTTGCCAACAGCGAGGGGATAAGCAATTCCAGTGAAACTGATGGATCGCCATTTTCAGCTTTGGCAATCCGAGGTTGACTAGAGCCGATTTTATTGGCCAGTTCACTTTGAGTCATTATCTTCTGCCGCTGACTTTTCAAACTTTTGCTAAGAGCTAGTTTGATTTCAACAAGGATAATCTCTTCGGGCGTTAACTCTAAAAAGTCGGAAACGGTTCCGATTTTCCAGCCTTTTGATTCCAAAAGCCCTTTTTTAGTCTCTTCCATCCTCTTATTCCTGCTGATCAGTATCGTATTTACTCAAGCGTTTCTTACAAACCTCAATTACACTTTTGGGTGTTGCTCTTGTTGTCTTATTAAACACCTCAATAATCAAGATTGCATCTTCATCAATTCGATAAATAATCCTCCAATTTTTATCGATGTCTCTAATGCGTAGCTCATGACAATGATAGCCTACACTTGGCATAGGACGCGAATGTGGCAAACCAAGAGGTTCGCCTTCCTGTAGTTGCCTGAGTAAGACACCCGCTTCGATCCGTGCTTCTAAACTGAAAGGTGGGGTCTTGATCTCACCATGCAGCCAAGCTAAAGGTTTGCTTTGATCAGCCATGATGTATTTATATCATATCTGATGTACTAAAATATGGCAATCGCCTCACTACTATCTAACAATTCAAAGGTGGCGGAGCGATAAAATATGAACAGCGAACCTACTTTGAGCAACTCTCAAACTGATTGGTAACGATGAGAGGCAATCAGCGATATTGATAGCGATGTGTGAGATTATTCTTGAGATAATATAAAGTCGATGTCTGATAACTGATAATTGATCGCTGAATTTAACTTCTTAAAGAAACTTGGAACTGTTTAACTAAAGCTTCTCGCACTTTTGTCATTAAGGGTTCCACCTCTTCATCGGTTAAAGTTCGATCGCTGGCACGATAGACTAAACTAAAGGCCAAACTACAATGATTTTCTGGCACATTCTGCCCCTGATAGCGATCAAATAATTCGACTTTTTCTAAGAGATTGCCCCCCGCATTTTTGATAGTTTTTGTCAATCTATCTACGGGTATATCTGTGGAAACAAAGAAGGCGATATCTCGCGCTGCCCCCGGATAGGTAGAATAGACCTGTAAACGCGGGGTAATTTTGGCACTATCGCTAAGAGTTGCTAACAGGATCGGGAACTGGATTTCAAAGGCATAAACTGCCTCAATTAATCCCTTTTGCTGACGCAATTGCGGGTGTAGTTGACCAAAAATTCCTAAGCGTTGTTTACCAATCCATAAAGAGGCTGTTCGTCCGGGATGAAAACGCGCATCTTCGGCATATTTTTCGTAGCTTACTGTCAGCGAAAGGCGATCGAATACTGCTTCTAAAATCCCTTTTGCTTCATACCAAGTCATGGCCACCTCTTTACCCGATCGCAGCCAACGTCCAGCAGGGAAGAAATCACCGCCGAAAATACCAGCAATTGCATCGTATTCGTTGATATTATCCGATTCTAGGCGGAAAACTCGCCCGATCTCGAAGCCATTTAAGGAACCGTTACCCTGAGACTGATTATACTCAAACGCTTCGATTAAACCGTCTAGGAGATTAGTCCGCAAAGCAGAATACTCGACAAAAAGGGGATTAGCGAGGACAACTTCCGCTAATTCCGGTTTAACTAGGGAATACTGGACTAATTCCGTCAAACCCACTGCTCGAAAAGCTTCCCGCAGCCGACGCTGTATAGTTTCCTCAAAGGATAATCCTCCGGCTGCGGTTTTTGCCGGCAAAGTATCGACAAAGCGATCGTATCCGTACAGTCGCGCCACTTCTTCAATTAAGTCAATTTCTCGTTCTAAATCCCGATAACGGTAGTCTGGCACTGTCACAGTCCACAGAACGGGGTTTTTTGAGGTTAACTGCAATTCACAGCCCAAATTGCCTAAAATCCGCTCCACATCTTCGGCGAGAATTTCACCGATCGCACCATTATCTAGGGTAACTTGACCCAGTATTTGCTGCAAACGTTCTAAACGCAATTCGATCGAACCACTGGACTGATCGGCGCGATAATCAGCTTTAACCTGACTGCTGACAGTTCCCCCAGCTAACTCTAGAATCAAATCGATCGCCCTTTGACAAGCATATTCCAAAGCGGCGGGATTAACACCGCGTTCATAGCGTCCGGAAGACTCGCTGCGTAAACCCTGCGCTTTTGAGGAACGACGGATGGCGATCGGATCGAATAAAGCCGACTCTAGCACAAGATTAACGGTTTCCTCGTTAACTTCCGTATCTTGACCTCCCATCACCCCTGCTAAAGCTACCGGCTTATTATTGGCAGTAATTAATAAATTAAGCTCTTTTAAGCTTCTTTCCTGACCATCAAGGGTAATGATTTTTTCCCCTTCCTCGGCAAAACGGACCCCAATAGTAACGGATTTACCTCCGGCAAAACTCTGTAAACGATCGCGATCGAAAGCGTGTAAAGGTTGTCCCCACTCCAGGAGGACATAATTAGTAATATCGACCACATTATTGATCGATCGCAGTCCGGCAGCCTGTAAACGCTGTTGCAACCATAGCGGAGATGGGCCAATTTTTACCCCCTCGATCACCGTACCAATATAAGCGGGACAGGCTTTATTTTCTGATATTTCCAGCGTTAAATCTTTTTTAGGGGAAAATTCCCCTAATTTCACTTTTGGTAGGCTTAATTCTCCTCCTGTCAAAGCCGCCACTTCTCGCGCGACTCCGATCATACTCAAAGCATCGGCACGGTTAGCGGTGGGAGAAATATCTAAAATCACCTCATCGAGTCCTAAAAGGGGACGAACATCCGTACCTAAAGAGAGATTTTCCTGACTAAAGATGTGGATTCCTTCAGAATCCTTAGTTAATCCTAATTCTGCGAGGGAACAGATCATCCCTTCCGATTTTACCCCCCGCAATTTAGCCGGTTTAATCGTTAAATTGATTTTGGGCAAATGAGTTCCCAAAGTAGCCACGGGAACTAGAATATCAGCCTTAGCATTGGGCGCACCACAGACAATTGTACTAGGATTTTCCTGACCGATATCCACCTGACAGACACTTAATTTATCTGCGTTGGGATGGGGTTGGCGATCGATAATTTTACCAATAACCACACCCTTTGCCCATTCTCGGCGATCCTCGATCTCTTCCACTTCTATTCCCGCAATTGTCAATAATTCGGCTAAT
>VYKR01000362.1_pt1 | contig 16400 bp, 19 predicted proteins | sample 5109561 | NCBI WGS metagenome assembly VYKR01 (sample SAMN12291799, study PRJNA351875) | freshwater metagenome | isolation source: freshwater lake | place: USA: Michigan, Ford Lake | collected 2015-08-15
GTGGAAACGAGTTTTATACTGATAGAATATCCGCAAAATAGTCCTAAAAGTTCTGCCCGATAAGCACTTCAGGATTCCATAAGCAAAAATTATCACACAAAGTCGAGAAGAGCCCTACATGGAGAGAATAACCTTAAAGTACAACTGATCGCAGTATTCTTGCCGATCGAATTCGAGACAAAAATAAGTTAATTAAGTTTCAAAATATATTTGCGTTTTGAATGTGTATCGTGGATGATTGTGTTTAGTAAACCTCAAACATGAGATCAATCGATTATGGCTAACATCAAAGTCAATGATTTACAACCGCTCGAAGTTGAATCTATGTATCTGACACAATTCGAGCTAGAAAATGTAGTAGGAGGAGGCTGGTTTAAAAAACTAACTGGCATCTCTACACCAAAGTTTTTGAAAAATATCGATGATTGGGTCAATAACAATGTTCCAGACGGCTGGCTCGGAGCGGCTATAGGGATTGGCGCAATCGCCAGTGGAGGTCAACCTATTTATTTTGATCTACTTTAGATCGATAAGTAAATTAAATACTGGGTGGGTAATACCAACCCAAATTATTTATTATTTGGCAACGTCCCAATTTTGCACATTAGCCATTCTCAAGAGAACTGAAACATCTCTGCTTACAATAATCAAAATAAGGCTCTTCTCGACTTTGTGTGATAATTTTGGCTTATGGAATCGTGAAATGTTTACTGGGAAAGACTTTTAGGGCTATTTTGCGGATATTCTATCAGTATAGACCTAGTTTCCACACAGAAACCAGAAGAGCCATAATAATCCGTAGGTTGGATTAAACGAAGTGCAACCCAACACAAAACATGAAGAATAATAGGGGGATGAGGTTGGGTTTCCGTTGTCAATCCAACCTTGCAAGATAGGCGTACTGCTAGGCAGTGCCTTCGGCATCGCACCTGATACCTTAATAGCTAAGTTGCTTGTTTGCCAAATTCAGGAACAACCAGGTTGACTTCCTTCGAGTTGTAACCAAATGCTTCTACCTGAGACTTGATCAAATCAAGAGCATCATAATAAGCAAGGCTTTGTCCTTTATAGAAAGAAGAGTCCTCTCCTTTTATGTCAGCTTCGTTAATTTTTGCGAGGGATTCATTGTACTTTTCTTTGAGAATAAGTGCATGATCTTTGATAAAGTTAACAGATTCTGTATTCATAGTCCTCTCTCCTTGAGTAGGCCTTCTAGTATAGTCTTTTGCTCGCTCTGCCGATTTATGTCACTTTGCCATTTATCGGGAAGAGCTTTTTGCTGTCTAGGATCAAGATTATCAAAATCAGGTATAAATTTTTGGGGAGCTTCAATCTTTTTTTGATGTTCAGAAATTTGCTTGTTTATAGATTCAATTCCTTTTCGGATTTGAGAGTCTGGCTTTTTGGCATATTCGTTATAGAATCCAGAGTGCTTACCCCCTTGTTTGGCAATATTATATGGGTCATTCACATTAGTCACATCATCCACTTCATCAACAGCCTTAGTAGCTACCAACTGTTGATTCTTCACTATTATACCTCTCCAGAAAAGATTTTTGATAAGCTCTTAGTCAGGGCTTCATCTCTTATTTTGACAATTATTGGAGAGGTCTATTTAGCAGGGTCAGTCCACACTCACCCGCATCAATATAGGAGCGAACAAACTCTATCTGAGTTTCTTGCATCACTTCTGTGGTAAGACGATTTTGCCTAATTGAGTTTTCGGTAAGTTTTAGGGGAATTGTTGGGTTTCCTTGCGTCAACCCAACCTACCAGATCGGCGATCGCACTGGGTATTGCAACCGAAGGGGATACCGGCTTGTTTGAGGTGGCCCATGGTGCGGAAAGCCCATTGCCACGAACCGGCTTTCCCCCGCAGGCGATCGTGGGTAGCCTCTAATCCGTCCACGGAGACGGAGACGACTTTGATCCCCGCGTCTTTCATCTTTTGGGCGGTGTCGAGGGTGATGCCGTAGCCGCCGGTAGTGACACCGCAGATCATGCCCGCGTCGGTAATCGCCCGGGCGATATCGAGCCAGTCGGGACGGAGGAAGGCTTCTCCCCCGATCAGGGTAACTTCTTTGATGCCCACTTCGGCCAGTTGACGGACGAGATCGAGGGCTTCTTCGGTGCTGAGTTCGTGGCTACGGGTGTGGCCGGCGCGGGAACCGCAATGCTGACAGGCGAGGTTACATTTTAGGGTGATTTCCCAGACGGCGTAGCTGATGCGACGGTATTCGGTCATGGGCGTGTCTATAGATAACTACTAGGCTGAAGTGGAAGAACACCTCCGTACGGTGGTTTAACTGGTTTAACTCCTTTACCACCAAAGATAGCTTTAATATCCTCTTCAGTCAGGGATTTTAGTTCTTCATCGTTGGCGATTTCTTTTAAAATCAGAGAATAGTCACCAAGATTATTCTCTAAGTTAGAACTTTTACACTTCTCTTGTTCACAAGACATTACGAGACTCCTATTTTACGAGAAAATACAAAAATCAATCCAGACAAAGACACGGAGCCATGCTCTAGCTTTATAGAAGATATTTCTAAAAATCTTCGAGACTAGAAACTAAGTATCGATTATCAATTTTAAAAGAGATATTTAAAGCTTTGACAAGAAATATAGTGTTTCTCAACAAAAAACTGAGTCCTCAAAACTGTTTTTCATCAATAAAATTGCGGAAAAACTCTATTATTGCGAGAAACACTATGCCCTTTTCAAAACTATATCTCGATATAGCCGAATTCGATATCAGAATCCTGTATCGAATTGACTATTGGGACTTAGGCGTTTTCGGTCAGCAAAAAAGGCTCAAACCATTACGGGACAAAGGGTTAACCTCGATTTATGATTTTCCTTGATCTATCTGGGTTTCAGCGATTTTGGGCTTCATTTGTTTTTTGTCTAAGTCCCACTATTTTTGTTGGTCGGGGGGAGGACAGGGGGGAGGGGGAGGACAGGTGGGAGGAAAAGGAACAGGAACAAGAACAGGCTTAGGCTTAGTAGTAGGTTTTTTACCACCACCGCCGATTATACCTAGTATGCTTTCTGGACTGTCGTTAGCGGCATCGGTGCGAAGCTCGATAATTTCGTCAGTCACCGTGTTTTTGATCTCGTTGATTTTGATGTTAGCCATGAGATGTATTCTCCAAATTTTCGCTAAATGAATGAATCAAATTATTGATTCAAGAAAACAATAACAATTTTTCAACACCAGATCAACTATCAAAATCGAACAAAAAGAACATAATTTAGTTATTTATGTTCTTTTTGAAAGACTATTTTTTACAAAAACATCATCAAAACCGATTAAACAACGGGCTTCCAAGCTATTTAAAGAAACAAAAATAAGTAATTTATGTACAAAAAACTCTGAACCTGTCTTGTTGGAAGCAAAGAGAACCAACCAAGCCAACTTAATTGAGTTATTTATTTTTTAATTAACTGGGAATTCTGTTAATGAATAGATTCAGGAATTTTTAAAAGTGTATGTATTAAAAATCGCTTTGTTGGTTTTTATGCTGAATAAGCTCACTCAAGAATAATCGGATTATTGGTATTTTATTAATACAATATGTATTAATTTTATAGTTTTATAGTGTACTTAAGCGACATAGCGAATAATCTCTACTTCCGCACCTTTATTAACCGCGTCCTCGGCCTTCTGTAAAACCTCCGCAGTGACCGACTCGCTTAGATAATACTCCCCGCAATTCTGACAGATATCCGCAGGGACTTGTTTTAAAATCACGATACAATCATCTCTCTCTAAAGTAACAGTTACGAAACCCGATCGAGTCGTACCGTGTTTACAGATAACACATTCCATAACTCTTATCTTCCCTTACTATGTTTGCGGGGTAAGTATTACCCACCCCATCCACAATTAATTACTAAACTCGTATTCTATCTCTTGAATCTTCTCCTTTACCCAGGCGTTAAACAAATCGACACCGATTTTCAGAGCCAACTCCTCGGTTAACTTCGGCTTAACAATTTCCTCGACAAAAATCAGGTGAAAACCTCGATCGCCTTGCAGCGGTTTCAACAATCGAGAAGAATCCGATGCGAAAATTGCGGCCGAAAGATTCGGTCGTAAATCCTTACGGTAAACAGTACCGCGATAACCTCCCTTGCGTCGTAATTCCACATCCTCGATATAGCGATGCGCTACTTCCTGAAAGCTGATTTCCTCCTCCTGAATCGATTCATACAACTCCTCTGCCATCGCCTGATCTGCTAACACTACCTCATAGATCACCGCGCCGGTATAATCTAGCTGGTGTTCGACGAAATAGGATTCAATTTTGTCTGCGAAAAGATGTTCGGCTAATTTACCCGATAGTAAACTGAATTGAACGATCGCCTCGAAATCGTCTAGGGATAAGCCCTGTTTTTGCAACCAATTCCATGTATCTTTGGCGTTATGTAATTCATTGGCGAGACGGAATTGATCGGCCGCCTGTTGTAACTCGTCAGTTGTGTTTTTAATCCCCGCTTCCGTGGCAGTTTCGGTGATGATTTTCCGAGCGATAATTCCCTCGACTATTTCGGGAACTTTCCCCGATAGCTTAAGCTGTTGGATAAGGTCTTGATTGGTGATGGTGATACTATGGGACATAATGACTCCTGAAACAGTTATGCGAAATTAATTTCCTAGTTGAGATAGGCAAGAGGGTTAGGGAGGAGTGTAAGTAATTTGGCTTCGATACCTAAAAAAACTAGAGTTTTAACCCATCTTTTTGTAGATCCTTAAAGGGATCGAGGATGTAATCGATCACCCGACGCTGACGGACGATCGCTTCTGCGGTAGCCGTATCTCCCGGATTGAGGGGAATACATTGATTTCCCTTTTGAATACAGGAGCGATCGAGTTGAATTTCTAGCTCGAAAACGTTAATTTTTCCGTTGGGCGTTTCCTTTTCGATCGCCGTCGGTGATTTCTTGGTGATCTTGCCGCCGATAATGCCGTAATCCTGAAAAGGATAGGCATCGAACTTGACTTTTATCGGCATACCGGCGCGGAGAAATTGACTTTGATCCGTGGGCATTTCTGCCTTGAGAATAAACCGCGATCCCTTCGGTGCTATCTCCGCGATCCGCGTTCCCGACTGCACCACCGCACCCGCGCGTTTAATCGGTAATGAAAAGATCGTGCCGTCGGTATTCGCCTTTAAAACCCTCTGACTTAGTTGGATTTGGAGCGCTTGCCGTTGGCTCTCGCTTTGGGCGATTTCCGATGCCAGTGTTGCGATCTCCGTGTCTAGATTGTTAATCTGCTCCTGTATCCTTAAGAGTGCCAACTCGTTGGAATGGCGGAGACTTTGATAACCCCGCTGCCGCTCCTGTAATTGCAGACGCGCTTGGGCGATATCGGCGCTCGTTTGTTGACTCGTCTGACGGTAGGCACTTTTTAATTCCGCTAGTTTATGTTGATTTTCTTTTACCTCCGCTTTTCCCCGCTCGTAGAGTTGTTGGCGCTCCTTGGCATTGTCCTCGCGCTCGATGAATTGCACCTCCGATATCGCGCCATCCTCCCACGCTTTTCGGTAGCGATCGACTTCTTTTAAAGCCGTTTCATAACGACTTTTGAGAATCGGATAATCGGTCTGACTTTGTGCGAGGGCGGTTTTCGCTTGATTGACTCGCGCTTGTTGTTCTTCTAGGGATATTTTGGCCTTCTTGATTAATGCGTCCACATTCTCCCGCGCTTGTTCGATCGAGGCTTCTTTTTCCGCTGCCGCCGCGCGATTTTGTTGGTTTTGGGTGGTTAAAGAAATCTCTAACTGACTTTTGACAAGTTTCTGTTGGGAAAGACGGCTTTTTTGTCCTTCTATTTTCTCCTCGATTTGTTGTATTTCCTTGCCGATTAATGAGGAATCTAGGGTTAAAATCGGTTGTCCTGCTTTCACCTCTTGGCCTTCACGGACATAGATTTTTTCCACTTCTCCTGCGGTGATTGCGTCGAGTTTGACTGTTTCCCCTTGGGGTTCCAGTTTTCCCGGACCGACACCCGTTTCATCGACTTTTGAGAATATCGCCCAGGGGAGAATGATCGAGACGAAAATAATCAGAAAATAGAGTAAACCACGCGTCCAGGGTAGGGGTAAAGTATCGATCAATTCTTTGGTATGGAAAGACCAGTTATCGCGCTCTCTGTCTAGATTGGTTGTCATAGTTATTCACTCAATTGATTAGAATTCAAATTACGGTAAATACCGGGACGGGCCATTAATTCTTCGTGGGTTCCACTATCGACTAATACCCCTCGATCGAGAACGAGAATACAATCCGCGTTCCGCACCGTAGAGAGGCGATGGGCGATAATCACCATGGTGCGATTCTGCCGAATTTTCTGGAGATTTGTTTGAATAATCCGTTCCGATTCGGTATCGAGGTGGGAAGTGGCTTCATCGAGGATTAATAACCGCGGCTCTCCCATCAACGATCGAGCGATGGCGATCCGTTGTCTCTGTCCCCCGGAAAGTAGCCCTCCACCCTCGCCGATTTGGGTTTCGTACCCCATGGGCAGTGATTGAATAAAGTCATGAATTCCCGCTAATTTCGCCGCTTCGATCACATTTTCTAGGGGGCGATCGGGATGTCCTAAACTGATATTTTCCCGAATCGTGGAACCGAAGAGAAAAGTATCCTGATCGACGACTCCCACCTGTTGCCGGAGGGAACTGAGGGCGATCGTACTCAGATCGTAACCGTCGATCGATATCTTCCCATCGGTGGGGGGATAGAGGCCGATCAGTAATTTCGAGATCGTGGTTTTTCCCGAACCGCTCCGACCGACGAGGGCAACGGTTTGACCGGGTAAAATCTCAAAACTGAGGTTTTCTAAAATATTGCGATCGCTGTCGGTGTGGTAGCGAAAGGTGACATTTTCAAAGCGAATATGTCCCTGTAATTCTGGGAGAAACTGACGGGAAAGTTCCTCTAAATTCTCCTCCGGTTTCGCGTCCAGTACATCGTTAATGCGCTCGACGGCGATATTGACTTCTTGAAATTGCGTCCAGAGAACGGTTAAGCGTTGAAAAGGCGCAATGATCTGGGCAAAAAGCATATTAAAGGCGATCAGTTGTCCGATCGATAATTGATTTTGAATCACTAGATAGGCACCAAAACAGAGTAAACCTGTCGTCGCTAAAGATTCGATCAGATTACTGAATATCTGGAGATTATTGCCGATGATCTGTCCGGAGAAATTTTTCTTGACCTCCACCGAGAAAAGGTCTTCCCAGTGCCAACGGGTCGATCGCTCTGTGGCAGTAGATTTGACGGTACGAATACCGGTTAAAATCTCGATCAGGTAACTGCTTTCCTTAGCGATCGCCTGAAAAATATCCCGGGATATTCGCTGGAGAAAAGGGGTAGAAATTAACGCCAGCAGAAGGAACGGTGGCACGATCGCTAAACTGATCAGGGCTAATTGCCAGCTATAGCGGAACATCACCGCCACATACACGAAAACCGTTAATAAGTCAAGTAAAATCGAGAGAGCTTCCCCAGAGAGAAAACGCTGAATCTTGCGATTTTCCCCGACGCGGGAAATAATATCGCCCACATAGCGGGACTCGAAATAACCGAGGGGAAGGCTGAGGGTATGGCGGATAAAACCGGTGATTAATGCCGTATCGATGCGATTAGCGGTGTGATCGAGGAGATAGGCGCGTAAACCGGTAATTGCCACCCGAAAAACCCCGAAAATTAGCGCACCGATACCCATCGCCCAAAGGGTGGTTAACGACCCCTGGACGATTACTCGATCGAGGATTAACTGGGTGAAAATCGGCGTAATTAAGCCGAATATCTGGATAAAAAGCGAGGCGACGAAAATTTCCAGCAGCACGAACCAATGGGGTTCCAGTAAGCGATAAAACTGCCAGAGAGAGGTTTTATCCTCTTTCGTGTCCCGAAATTTCTGGTTCGGTTGGAGCAGAAGGGTGAATCCCGTCCATTTACTGGCGAATTCGGCACGACTTAGGGTTAATTGCCCGATCGCTGGATCGCCGATAATCACCTGTTTGGGGGTAATTTTCCAGATCACAACGAAGTGTTTGCCTTCCCAGTGAGCGATCGCCGGTAGGGGCTGTTTCCCTAATCCCTCTAGAGTCGCTTTTACCGGACGGGTGGAGAGGCCGATATTTTCCGCCGCAGTGATCAGTCCCTTCAGGGATGCTCCGTCGCGGTTGACGTTGGCCATTTCCCGCAAACGGTTGACGCTGATTCTTTTGCCCCAATAACGGGCGATCATGACTAAACTGGCCGCCCCGCAATCGGAGGCGGACTGTTGCTCGAAGAAGGGATAACGGCGGAGTGATTGCCCGATCCAGTGACCTAACCGCCGCGCTGGAGAGGGGAAATAGGCTCGATCGCTTTTTTTGTCCGTTTCTTCTGCCTTCGTCCCAAGAAGTTGCTCAATTTCCCGCGCCCGTTGCAGTAATGTTTTTTTCAGGGCGGGGTGTTTTTTCAGGATCGGCCTCAGCGCGGACTCGGGGATAAGAAGTAGTTCCGCCTTCACCGAGACTCGAACCGAGTAGGGCAGAAAACCCGATCGGGGAAAGAGGGTGAATTCTCCGAAAAATTCGTCGGTTTTGAGCGCGATCATCTCTTTTTGTTGCGAGTTCGCTATCCGAACTTTGCCGCGAACGACTAGATATAATCCGGGCTGTAGGGACAAGGTACCCGCTTCGGGAGAGAGGGAGATCGCCGTTTTCTGGAGACTCCGCCACTGGGTTTCGGACAGGAATTCCGGCCACGGATTAACGAGGCTGTGAGTATCGAGCATAGTTGTTTTAAGCTTTGGCTGAAGGAGAAAGATCGATGATGCGGATCGGCTGTAGCTGTTTGCGGAGGCGATTGACGTGGGTGGGGGTGAGCGCAACCCCGAATTCTTTCTCTAGATGCTGCGCTAACCAAACTCCCGACCATCGCTTAAAGGAATAGCCGAAATCCCGGGGGGATTTACTAATCAGTTCCTTGAGGCGATCGAGGTAGGGTTGATCAACTTTGGAAGGGCGACCGCGGCGGTATTTCTGCCAGCGATCGATCTTGCCACTCTCGGCGATCAGTATCCATTTACTAGCGGTGGCGGCAGTACAATCGAGAAGCTTACGGATCTCGCCCTGGGATTTGCCCTCGTCAGCGAAAAGAATGATTTGAATCCGTTTGCGATCGATATCGGGGATATTTGGTTCTGTTAAGATTTCGAGAAGTTGCTGACGTTGGGATGGGGATAGATATTTACCGGTGCTTGATGACATAGCTTTTGCAACTATAAGTAAAAGCAGACAGCAGCAGGTCGGAACGTTGAGGCAAGAAAGTTGTACTAGGTTGTACAATGGGCTGACTTCCCCGGGTGACGATCTCTTTCGCTGTCCTTAAATTATTATTTCGGCTGCAAAAGTGAACATTACGGATTCTATTAAATTCTTTTTCTCTCGCCCGATCAAACCTCTCTAACACCTAACCCCCATCACCCCCCGCAACGGCTCGACTGAGCATCGCCGAACGTCGCGCACGAAGTGGTCTCCCTATCTCCCCACTAGCCACTGATAAGTAGGGAGGCACAATTATTTGTAGGATGGGTTAGCGGTAGCGTAACCCATGCGGGCGTTGGGTTTCATGCTTCAACCCAACCTACGTTCATCTTATATTTAATTCCACCCACCAACTACTCAAAATCGTTATGACTATGATATAGTTGTTAAGGAATGTAAAAATAGTTGCATTTTCCCAGAAACTAGATTAAGGAGATTAAGAGTATGACCGCCGAAGGTTGCTTAAGAGTCGGACAAGCGGCGCCGGATTTCACCGCGACCGCCGTTTTCGATCAAGAGTTCAAAACCATCAAATTGTCGGATTATCGGGGTAAATACGTCGTTTTATTCTTCTATCCCCTCGATTTTACCTTTGTTTGCCCCACGGAAATTACCGCTTTCAGCGATCGAGTTAGGGAATTTGCCAGCATCAACACCGAGATTTTAGGGGTGTCCGTCGATAGCGAATTTGCTCACCTCGCATGGATTCAAACCGAGAGAAAATCCGGCGGTGTCGGTGATGTGGCCTATCCTTTGGTGTCGGATCTGAAAAAAGAAATCAGCACCGCTTACAATGTTCTTGATCCTGATGCGGGAGTGTCCCTGCGCGGTCTGTTTATCATCGATAAAGAAGGTGTTATCCAACACGCTACTATTAATAATCTTTCCTTTGGTCGCAGTGTCGATGAAACCCTCCGCACTCTGAAAGCGATTCAATACGTCCAATCCCACCCGGATGAAGTTTGTCCCGCCGGTTGGCAAGAAGGGGATGCCACTATGGTTCCCGATCCTGTGAAGTCAAAAGTTTACTTTGCGGCAGTTTAGTTAAAAGTCCTCAGAAGTCCCTCAGCTATAGATGGGGAGAGACTTTTAAGGGGGTGAATTATTTCACCCCTTATTTTAATCGGAAAATTTTCGGGAAAATTGGCCCTATTAGCCACGATCTCATCTAGAATACTGGCCAGCAAGTCTAGAAAGAGTCACGGCGATCTATGACTACCAGTAATTACGATTCCGAGTTGACAGTTTTGGGATTACCCGCAGCCAAAGGTAGATGGTTATTAATACCTCTAGGAATGGGCGTTTTACTCTGTTTAGGGACGGTGTACTCTTGGAGTATCTTTAGAAAACCCCTAGAAACAGAATTAAATCTCAGCGCCACGGAAAGCCTATTACCCTACACTGTGTCCCTAGTATTTTATGCCGCTTCTATGCCGATCGCTGGCTTTTTTATCCCCCGGGTAGGCACTCGCAGGATGACCGCTATCGGCGGAATTATCGTCGGTTTAGGCTATATTCTCGCTAGTTTTGCCGCTCAGATCCAGACAATTATTCTTACCTACGGAGTCATTGCTGGCACAGGAGTCGGCATCGCTTACGGTGTTCCTATGGCAGTGGTGGCACGCTGGTTTCCCGACAAAAAAGGTTTAGCGGTGGGTTTAACTATCATCGGATTTGGCCTTTCTCCCCTGATTACCGCACCTCTAGCCAATCGATTAATCAATGAATATAGCGTTAGACCAAGTTTAAGATTTTTGGGGATTATCTTTACAATAATTATTGTGATGATTGCCCTCACCATGAAATTACCCCCCCAGGACTGGCAACCTCCCGCCAATTTAGCTAATCGAAAATCCGACTTTCCGGCCAATTATCCGGTGAATATGCTAAAAAGTCGCTCATTTTATGGCTTATGGCTTTGCTATGCCATTGGTGCTTTAATTGGCTTGAGTGCTATCGGTATTTCTAGTCCTGTCGCTGAGGAAATTATTCAGATCGAGCCGGGGTTAGCCGCTAGTAGTGTTGCGCTATTTGCCTTGTTTAATGGTATTAGTCGTCCTTTGTTCGGTTGGTTAAGCGATCGCTGGAAACCCCATTATCTAGCGATCGGGGCCTATACACTCATTTTGATCGGTTGCCTGTTGATGGTCAAGGCCGAAAAAGGGGCGGTTACTAGCTATCTAGTGGCTTTTTGTCTATTTTGGTTTTGTTTAGGGGGATGGTTAGCCCTAGCTCCCGCTACCACTCTCCACTTCTTTAATCCTGACCACTACGCCCAAAATTACGGTATTGTTTTTACTGCCTACGGTGTCGGTGCTTTGATCGGCACTTTAGTAACCGGTAGAATTCGCGATTGGTTCGGTACTTACACTTATGCTTTTTATGCTATGGCTGTATTGGCAATACTGGGTATTTTTCTCGCTAGTGCCTTACTGAAAAGAGAGCGATCGCAGCTATCAAATCCTAGCTAAGGGAGTTTTACCGCTGCCATTCTATACTTTAAAATACTCGAAAACGGAAGAAGAATCAGATGGGTAAATAAGGGACTTGCGCTTTGAGAATGTACCTTTTGGGCGAACGCAGTTCGCCCCTACATTGCGGACAAAATCCGTTACTGTAGGGGCGCAAGAAACCGGCACCCAAATGTCTATTTTTAGGCTCAGTGATCGATGAAAATCTCTAATGAGAGACTTGCACTTTGATAATGGGCCATTTAGGGCTGGTCTGATTCTTCTACAGAGCGATTTTCTGGCTGGGATATTATTCCCACGCAAGTCCCTAATATTATTGTAGGGGCGAATTGCATTCGCCCTCTTTTAATAACTTCTACTGCTCACCAATAGGTGAGAGAAAGGCCCAAATATGAGATGCACCCCAGCAATTCTAAATTTAAGGTTTCATGAGATAACTGCTATACTGCCCATGAACATTGACCAGATAGGGAACTAGATAAGTCAGTAATGCCGCCAGTCAGCGATCGATTGTCATGCGCCCAGACATTTTAGCATAACCGTGGTTAATTGTCAAGAAAATTGTCCCCAATACTACAGCCACTTTTATCCCGGTGGGAGCAAATTGGGGGGACAATAAAGCCCGAAAATAGCCGATAACTCCTTTCATTGCCTATAAATCGCACTCTATCAGGCGAGTAAAACAAAAAGTCACCATTTTTAACCCGTAGGGAGACTTCCACCAGAGAGCGGGAAAACAACCTTGAGGAGCTGCTAGACTAAAATCCCAGTGATCATAATCATCGATGCGCCACTCATCTTTGTTGCGCCATCCTACCAATTCCCCAAATTTTCTAATCGTTTCCGCGTCTTGGGTACGCAGGGTGTTAATGTCACCTCCGGCGGCAAAATATAACTTCACCTGATTGCTAAAACCGAAATGATCGCCGCTATAATTTTTCCAAAGGCGATCGAGTACCCGAATCACATTAACGGGAAACCGCATCATATCCTCTGGAGTTAAAGTATCGCGGGTTCTGCCGGCAGCTTCGAGGATAACTCGGAGAGTTTCTGCGTCTGCCTCCTTAAAGTTCCCCTCAGCTAGGAATTGCTGTAATTTACCATAGCGCTCGATGTCCGGTACTAACATCTGCCGCGCTTCGATGAGGGCAACCCGTTCGGTTAAAGATTGCAATTGAGCTAAAATATCCTGAAGTTGGGCGTTAATATCTGACATAAATGTAAAGGGAGTTTGTTGACTGCAAAAATTACCGATTTATCGGCAGAATAATTATTGATTTACCGCTTCTAATCGCGACTTAACAAAGCGATTCATCCATGCTTCTAGATAGATGCGATTGGCTTTTTGTTCTTTTAAATCTGTGGTAGTTAAAGGATAAGGTGCTAATCCTTGAATGGCTGCCGTTGTCACACAAAACATCGACTTTTGAAAAGTTTCGCAGATCTGGACTAATAAATCTTCCTCTTGACGAAAACTCTTTTTATAAATGTCGTGCAGATAATCCGGTAAAAAGTGACGCATATCCTGCATTAATAGTGTGGGAGGAATCCCTGCACCTCCGATGGGTAAAGGATCCGCATACAAAGCACCATAGGCAAACATTCCTTGATCGTAGGGAATTTGATAGGCTTGGGCATTATAGGAAATTGTACCGGGGAAAGGTGTTCCGCGAAAGAAAACCGCCTCAACGTAGGGGATTGCTGTATCGGCAAGAAAGGTTAATCCTGCCGATTTGGGGATCAGATCATAGGTTTGTCCTTTGATTTTTACTTGATAGACAATTGGTTTACTAGCATTATCAACTAAATTTTTCTTAATGTGTGCCACCACTGCGGGAATACTGGTAATTTTTCCGGCATCGTAGAGATCGGATAAACTTAAAAAAGTATCGGCCATAATTCGCCAAAATTGACCTAAACCGCTATAGTAGGCCATCATCCGCATTTGTTCTGGCAAAAATTCAGGAAAGACTTTATTTAAACTTAAAACTAGGGGATTATTCCTAAATTTGGCTTGAATAACTTTGGCTGTCACTTCCCGAAAAGCGGCACCATCTACATAACTATCTAAACCACCCCCACCGTGCCAAAACATGGCTTTCATACAGTATTCAGCATACTCAAAATTAATGCGATCGTGCCACCAGTGTTGTAGTAATTTCTGCCAAGATACTTGACCATTAAAATATTTAAAGAAGGGAAAAAAAACCAAAAACTGATTTTCCGCAATATAAATTAAATTTTTGGAATAAGCATCTAACACCACCCCATAACTTTTCAGGATACCCACTACCTCGAGCAAATTCTGGGGAGTATCTTTTAACAATGCTTCCCCAGCAGTGAGACGCTCAATATAGGATGCTAGGGGATGAGAGGAGGACTTGACAGGGATAGTGACCATGCTAGAAGCTTGATAAAATAACTTTCCTTATCTATTTTAACCCATAAAAGCACAACCAATTAGCGGCGGTGGCACGGCGAGTCATGCGGGGATTGAATTGGCCAATTTTATAACCGGTAAAACCCAATTTATCTTTTAATAATTGTTTATTTTCTGGCAAGATCGATCGAGTTAATTTTACTGTTGGGGGACGATTGGCAATAAAATCTGGGGGTTCGGGATATTCACACCGCCAATCTTCCTCTACTTGACTATTATCCCATTTTCCTTGACTTTCATCGTAGCGATAACCTAAAGTTTGCCAGACCAATTTATTAACGGTTTCGTCGTCAATTTCATCGTTAATAATCGCCCAAATTGTCTCTATATTTAATTCTGGTAGTTCCATAGATCAAGTAAATGGGTGATGGGGTGTGGGGTGTGACCCCCCCAACCCCCCCGACATCGGGGGGGCAGGGGGGTGTGGGGAAGTGGGGAAGTGGGGAAGTGGGGAAGTGGGAAAGCTGTCTCATCACCCTATCACCCCAAAACCCTATCACCCTATCACCCCAAAACCCTATTTCCTGACCACTGACTCCTGCCTCCTGCCTACGGTTAAAATAACTGGTGAATAACATCATCGATCATCGCGCAAGCGTAGCCTATTTTGCCTCCTTCTAACGCCAAAATTATTTTTATTTTAACTATCGGTGTGGTGTCGGTTTCTGCATCGGCAATTTTTATCCGGTTAGCGATCGAAGCGGTAGGTAATGCTACGATCGCATTTAGTTTATTTTTAGCGACTTCCCGTCTGATCTTGGCTTCTGTTGTCCTAATTCCGAACTGGTTGACCTTATCACGCCAAAAAGTCCCTATTCAAGCCTATTATTACGCAGTGGGGGCAGGATTTTGTTTAGCTCTCCATTTTGCTACTTGGATTACTTCTCTATCCTACACCTCGATCGCCGCTTCCACCACTTTAGTCACCACTAATCCCCTCTGGGTTTCTCTGTTGGGTTGGTGGTGGTTTCGAGAAAAACCGACCAAATTAACCTTTATCGGCATTTTTGTGGCTCTAACGGGGGGATTATTGATTGTTTTAGCCGATCGAGATGTCAGTAGTTCTTATCCTAACCCTTTATTGGGCAATAGCTTGGCTTTAATTGGAGCAATTCTCGTCAGTGGTTATATTCTCCTCGGACGGGAAGCACAAAGAAAGGGCTTAAATATTAAGAATTATATAACTGTAGCCTACACTACCGCAGGATTAGCTTTATTACCTTCTATTTTTTTATTCGGTCAAGGTTACGAAAGCTATCCCTTATCCGTGTATGTTTATGTGTTAATGATGGCGATTTTTCCGCAATTAATCGGTCATACTAGCTTTAACTGGGCTTTGCGATGGGTAGCACCGACAATAGTAACCATGGTAATTTTATTAGAGCCAATCGCCGCTAGTCTGTTAGGAGTGTTCATTTTTGGTGAAATACCCCCCCAAGAAGTCATTTATGGCGGATTAATTCTATTAATCGGCGTAGGCATTGCTATTTTGGGCGGATAAGCTGTTAGTGTATCTAATATTACCGGTTAAGTGTGATCTTGATCGCGGATGGTAATCACAGACAAAAGCTAGATTAGTGTACAATGCTAACTGCATGAGAGTTTAGACAATCTGACTCACTTGAGCAATAGGGTTTTCGGGGAATTAATTCCCTGACTAGAGTTAGAAATATCCGATCATCGAAAATTTTGCGTCTGAAACCCCGCCGTTTTAGGTTGGCTTTGCTGTTAAATATGAGCATCGTTTACGAAATATATGCTAAAATATGAGACATGGAAAAAGCCTATTCTTACCGATTTTACCCGACACCAGAACAAGAGTCGCTATTGCGGCGCACTTTGGGATGTGTAAGATTGGTTTACAATAAAGCTCTCCACGAACGAACACAAGCTTGGTACGAAAAGCAAGAAAGAGTAGGCTACGCTCAAACTTCTTCAATGTTGACCGATTGGAAAAAGCAAGAAGAATTAGACTTTCTCAATGAAGTAAGCTGTGTACCCTTACAACAAGGGTTAAGACATTTACAAACAGCTTTTACTAACTTCTTTGCTGGTCGTACTAAGTATCCTAACTTTAAGAAAAAACATCAGGGAGGAAGTGCCGAATTTACCAAATCAGCCTTTAAATTTAAAGACAAACAAATCTATTTAGCCAAA
>VYKR01000114.1_pt1 | contig 16330 bp, 14 predicted proteins | sample 5109561 | NCBI WGS metagenome assembly VYKR01 (sample SAMN12291799, study PRJNA351875) | freshwater metagenome | isolation source: freshwater lake | place: USA: Michigan, Ford Lake | collected 2015-08-15
GCGCGCAGCGTCGCGCGGAGCCGCTCGCGCAGAGCGGTGTCGTCGTGCAGAAACGCGACCAGGTCGAGCCGCCGGTCGATCGCCGCGCGGTCGTGCAGCGGCGCGCCGATGTCCGCGCCCAGCATGCGCGCGCCGCCGCCCGTCACCGTCCGGTCTACCGCGTCGAGGAGCGAACCCTTGCGCTCCCCCGCCGCCGTGCAGCACAGTTCCAGGCTCTCGCGCGTCGCCGCGTCGATCGCCATCGCCGCGTCGGAGGCGTGGAGGACGGGCGGGCGCAGGAAGGGGAGGGTGCCCTTGCCTGTATGCTCCAGATAGGCGACCAGCCCGCCCGCCGCCGCCAGCTCCGCGCGGCCGAACCGCCCGAACCCGTCGAGCGTCGCGACTCCGTGCAGCCGCCGCAATCGTGCTTCCCCGCCCGCGCTGTCGAAATCGACCTTGGGCCGCAGCGCGGTCGCGCATTGGCCCCAAGCGGTCGCCTCCGACGCGACCACCTCGGCTGCCGACAGCCTCGCCAGCTCGGCGGGAAGCGAGCCGGGATCGGTGCGGATCACCTCGAACCGTCCGGTCGAGATGTCGGCGGCGGCGAGCGCGACCTCGCCCCCGACCTCCCCGATCGCGACGCACCAGTTCGCGGCGCGCGCGTCGAGCAGCGCTTCCTCCGTCAGCGTCCCCGCGGTCACGACCCGCGCGATCCCGCGCCCGACGAGCGCTTTGGAGCCGCCGCGTGCGCGCGCGGCAGCGGGTGTCTCTATCTGCTCGGCGACGGCGACGCGGTGCCCCGCCTTGATCAGCCGCGCCAGATAGCCGGTCGCGGCATGGACCGGCACGCCGCACATCGGCACCGGCGCGCCGTCATGCTCGCCCCGCGCGGTGAGCGCGATGTCGAGACACCCGGCCGCGATCCGCGCATCCTCGAAGAACAGCTCGAAGAAATCGCCCATCCGGTAGAAGAGCAGCGCATCGCCCGCCTCCTCCTTGAGCGCGAGATACTGGGCCATCATCGGGGTGGGGGCGGGAGTCGCCTGTGTCGCCATCCCCGCCGGATAGAGCGGATGCGCGTGGAGCGGAACCTCAGTCGGCCAGCCGGTGCCCGCCGTTCAGCATCGCGAACATCTCGCCGTGCTTGCCGTCCCGCTCGGCAAAGCGCAGCGGCTTGACCCGCTCGACCAGTATCTCGTCCGCGTCGGAGTTCACCTTAAGCAGTGCCATGACCTCGGCGATATAGGCATCCAGCGGCATCGACCGGGGATCGGCGTCATGGCCGGGCATCAAGTCGGTCGCGACCGCGGGCGGGGCGAGCTCGATCACCTCGACGCCCGTGCCCCCGAGCTGCGCGCGCAGCGACTGCGACCAGCTATGGATCGCCGCCTTGGTCGCCGAATAGGTGGGGGTTAAAGAGAGGGGCACAAAGGCCAGGCCGGACGACACGGTCATGATCGTCGCCTTGGGTCGGCTCCTGAGATGCGGCAGCAGCGCGGCTGTGAGGCGGATCGGTCCCAGCAGGTTGGTCGCGATCGTCGCCTCCGCATCGGCGAGGTCATATCGGTCGGCGTCGATCCGCTCCGCCCGCATGATTCCGGCGTTGTGGATCACGACGTTCAGTTCGGGATGATCGATAATGACCTGCTCGGCGAACGCGGTGATCGCAGCCGCGTCCGCCACGTCGAGCAGCGCGGTCGCGATCCCCGGAACGGCGCGCGCAACCTCCTCCAGCGGCTCGGCCCGGCGGCCCGCGATGATCACCCGGTTGCCCTTGACATGGAGTGCCTCCGCCAGCCCGCGCCCGATGCCCGTCCCGCCGCCGGTAATCAGGATCGTGTTGCCGCTGATGTCCATGGTCGCGCTCCGGCCTTACGACGCTACGGAATCGTGCGCCGATCGGTCAGGGGCGAGACGCGCGCGGACCGCGACCTGTTCCAATCGACCGTGCGCCCGCTAAAGGCTGCTGCGACCGTCCCCGGAGCCTGCCCCATGTCCGACGAACCCAATCTCCATTTCTCCGAGCGCGAGGCGCTGCTGTTCCACTCGGAGGGGCGGCCCGGCAAGATCGAGATCGTCGCGTCGAAGCCGATGGCGACGCAGCGCGACCTGGCGCTCGCCTATTCGCCGGGCGTCGCCGTTCCAGTCCGCGCGATCTACGACGATCCCGCCTGCGCCTACGATTACACAGCGAAGGGCAATCTGGTCGCCGTCATCTCCAACGGCACCGCGATCCTGGGGCTCGGCAATCTCGGCGCGCTGGCGTCGAAGCCGGTGATGGAGGGCAAGGCGGTGCTGTTCAAGCGCTTCGCCGACGTCGACTCGATCGACCTGGAGGTCGACACCGAAGACGTCGATGCCTTCGTCAACTGCGTGGCGCTGCTCGAGCCGAGCTTCGGCGGCATCAACCTCGAGGACATCAAGGCGCCCGAATGCTTCATCATCGAGCAGGCTCTGCGCGAGCGGATGAACATTCCCGTCTTCCATGACGACCAGCACGGCACCGCGATCATCACCGCCGCCGGGCTGATCAACGCCTGCCTTCTGACCCGGCGGCGGCTCGACGAGGTCAGGATCGTCGTCAACGGCGCGGGCGCGGCGGCTATCGCCTGCACCGAACTCGTCAAGGCGATGGGCGTGCGCCACGACAATGTGATCATGTGCGACCGCCAGGGCGTGATCTATCAGGGCCGCGAGGAGGGGATGGACCAATGGAAGTCCGCCCACGCCGCCAATACCGACCGCCGCACCTTGACGGAGGCGCTCCACGGCGCGGACGTGTTCCTGGGACTGTCGGCCGCCGGTGCGCTCAAGCCCGAGATGGTCCTCGACATGGCCCCCGCGCCGATCATCTTCGCCATGGCGAATCCCGAACCCGAGATCCGGCCGGAGGCGGCGACCGCCGCGCGGCCCGATGCCATCGTCGCGACGGGGCGGTCGGATTACCCGAACCAGGTCAACAACGTGCTGGGCTTTCCTTACGTGTTCCGCGGCGCGCTCGACGTGCGGGCGACCGCGATCAACGACCGGATGAAGGTCGCCGCCGCCCACGCCATCGCCGACCTCGCGCGCCAGCGCGTGCCGGAGGAGGTCGCGATCGCCTACGGCGTGCGCCACAGCTTCGGCCCCGAATACATCATCCCGGCCCCCTTCGATCCCCGGCTGATGGAGGTCGTCCCGATGGCGGTCGCGCGCGCGGCGATGGACTCCGGGGTCGCGACGCGCCCGATCCTCGACATGGACGCGTATCGCCAGCGCTTACGCGAACGGTTGAACCCGACCACCTCGGTCCTGACGCTCGCCTATGAGGGCGCGCGCGCCCGGCCCAAGCGCGTGCTGTTCGCGGAGGGCGAGGAGGAAGTGGTGCTGCGCGCCGCGATCGCCTTCAAAGAGGGCGGGCTCGGCACCCCCGTGCTGGTCGGGCGCGACGACGTGCCCGATCGGCTACGCGCGCTCGGCGTCGAGCGGCCGGAGGAATATGAGCTCCACAACAGCCGCCATTCGCCGCTCGTCCCGTCGATGGTCGAATATCTCTATGGTCGGCTTCAGCGGCGCGGCTATCTGCGCCGCGATATCGAGCGGATGATCAACCAGGATCGCAACACCTTCGGCGCGGTGCTGCTCCAGATGGGGCATGCCGACGCGATGATCACCGGCATGACGCGCACCTACGCGCACACCATGCGCGACCTGCGCCGCGTGATTGACCCGGCCAAGGGGCGCGTGCCGTTCGGCATCCACCTGCTCGTCGGGCGCACGCACACCGTGTTCATCGCCGATACCACCGTCAACGAGCGCCCGTCGCCCGAGGAGCTGGCCGACATCGCCGAACAGACCGCTCAGGTCGCCCGGCGGATGGGCCACGAGCCGCGCGTCGCGTTCCTGAGCTACTCCACCTTCGGGAATCCGGAGGGCAAGTGGCTGGAGAATATCCGCGCTGCGGTCGGCGTGCTCGACGGGCGCGAGGTCGCCTTCGAATATGAGGGCGAGATGGCCCCGGACGTCGCGCTCAATCCCAAGCAGCTGGCGAATTACCCCTTCGCCCGGCTGTCCGGGCCGGCCAACGTGCTGGTCATGCCGGGGCTGCAATCGGCCAATATCTCCGCCAAGCTGCTGCGCGAACTGGGCGGCGACGCGATGATCGGGCCGATGCTGGTCGGCATGGAGAAACCCGTCCAGATCGCCCCCATGACCTCGACCGCAAGCGAACTGGTGACGCTTGCGGTGCTCGCGGCGGGCGGGATCGCGCGGTAGCCGGTATGCGTAAGTTGTTGGCGGCGGTGAGCGCCGTGCTGCTCGCGGGATCGGTTCCGGCGACCGGACAGTCCGGGCTGGTCCGCGTCCGGCTAGACACCTCGGCCGGGGCGATCACCCTCGCGCTCGACGCCCGGCGGGCGCCGATCACGACCGCGAACTTCATGGCGTATGTCGATGACGGCCGCTTCGACGGCACCGTCTTCTACCGCGCAGCCAGGAGCAAGGCGCGGCCGGGAAACGGCTTCATCCAGGGCGGGGTGCGCACCGACCTGCGCCGCGCCCTGCCGCCCATCGACCTGGAACCGACGAGCCGGACGGGCATCCGCCACTTCGACGCGACCGTGTCGATGGCGCACGGCACGTTCGACGCGTCGGCCACGGGCAACTTCGTGCTGACGGTCGGCCCGTCGCCCCAGATGGACGCGCGGCCCGGCTTCTCGGGCTATGCCGCCTTCGGCCGCGTCACCGGCGGAATGAACGCCGTGCGCCGTATCTTGGCGCAACCGTCCGGCGGCGGCAGCGGCCCGATGCGCGGCCAGATGATCCTGCGCCCGGTCCGCATCCACCGCGCGGTGCGGCTGAGCGGCGTGCCGAAGCCGACCGGCCGGCCCAAGGTGTGGCTGATCCTGAGGGGAGGGAGCTAGGCGTCGATGCTGGTGCCCACCGCGCCGTGGACCAGCCCGCCATCGACGGTGATCGTGTCGCCGACCACGTAATCGCCCGCCCGGCTGGCGAGGTAGATCGCGGCGCCGGCCATATCCTCGTCGACGCCGATGCGCTTGGCCGGGATGCTCTTGGCGATCGCCTCGCCGTGATCGCGCGCGGCCTTGTTCATCTCGCTGGCGAACGCGCCCGGCGCGATGGAGGTGACGTTGATCGCGTCCTGGATCAGCCGCGCCGCCATGCGCTTGGTCAGGTAGATCAACGCCGACTTGGACGCCTGATAGCTGTAGGTTTCCCACGGGTTTAGCCGCTGGCCATCGATCGACGTGATGTTGATCACCTTGGCCGGCCGCTCGCGCGACGCGGCCGCTTTCAGGGCGGGGTGGAGCGCCTGGGTCAGGAAGAAGGGCGACTTGACGTTCAGGTCCATGACCTTGTCCCAGCCCTTTTCGGGGAACACCTCGAACGGTTCGCCCCAGGCGGCGCCCGCGTTATTGACCAGGATGTCGAGCGCGCCTTCCGCCTCGGCATATTGAGCGGCGAGCGCCTGGCAGCCCGCGACCGTGGACACGTCCTGCGGCAGGGCGATACAATTCGGCCCCAGCTCCTCGGCCGCGGCGAAGCAGGCGTCGGCTTTCCGCGAGGAGATGTACACCTTCGCCCCCTGCGCGATGAAGCCCGCCGCGATCATCTTGCCGATGCCCCGGCTGCCGCCGGTGATCAGCGCGGTGCGCCCGTCCAAGCGGAACAGGTTGGTGGTGTCCATGGCTCTTCTCCCGACTTATCCGCCGCGCTTCAACGTCTCGCGCGCGATGATGACCTGCTGGATCTGGCTGGTGCCCTCGTAGATGCGGAACAGGCGCACGTCGCGGTACAGCCGCTCGATCCCGTAATCGGCGATATAGCCCGCGCCGCCATAGATCTGCACCGCGCGGTCCGCGACACGGCCGACCATCTCCGACGCGTAGTATTTCGCGGCAGCCGACTCGAGCACCACGTCCTCGTTCCGGTCCTTCTTGTCGGCCGTCTCCAGCACCAAAGCGCGCGCCGCCAGCGCCTCCGTCTTCGAATCGGCCAGCATCCCCTGGATCAACTGGTGATGGACGATCGGATTGCCGAACTGGTGCCGCTCCGACCCATAGGCGACGCAGTCGGCGATCAGGCGTTCCGCCACGCCCACGCACACCGCCGAGATATGCAGCCGCCCCCGGTCGAGCACGCGCATGGCGATCTTGAAGCCCTCGCCCTCCGCGCCCAGCCGGTTGGCGGCAGGCACGGCGACGTTGTCGAAATGCACGTCGGAGACCTTCGCCCCCTTCTGCCCCATCTTCTTCTCGGGCTCGCCCAGCGTCACGCCGGGCAGGTCGCGCGGAACCAGGAACGCCGACACGCCGCGCGCGCCCTTCTCCTCGCCTGTGCGCGCCATGACGGTGAACAGGTCGGCCTTGTCGGCATTGGTGATGTACCGCTTGGTGCCCGTCAGCCGGTAGGTGTCGCCGTCCCGCACCGCGCGCGTCTTCACCGATCCGCTGTCCGACCCGACATCGGGCTCGGTCAGCGCGAAGCTGGTGATGATCTCTCCGCTTGCGATGCGCGGCAGCCACTGTGCCTTTTGCTCGGGGCTGCCCGACATGACGAGCCCCTGGCTGCCGATCCCGACATTGGTCCCGAAGGTCGACCGGAAGGCGGGGGTGGTGCGCCCCAGCTCGATCGCGACACGGCATTCCTCCGCCATCGTCAGCGCCAGCCCGCCATGCTCCTCGGGGATCGACAAGCCGAACAGCCCCATCTCGCGCATTTCCTGCACGACATCGTCCGGGATCGCGTCGGCGGCCTCGACATCGGCCTCCAGCGGGCGGAGCCGTTCGGCGACGAAGCGCCGGACGCCGTCGATCAGCGCGTCGAAGGTTTCGGGGTCGAGGGCCACTGACACACTCCATCAAGCCGATCGCTCCCGGGTACTCAGCATGGGCCCGGAGCGCAAGGAGGCCAAACCGCACCTTCGAACCGGCGCGTCATTGACGGCGCGTACCCCCATACTATGCTCGCCAAAACGGGAGAGGGCCATGCGGTTCACCAATAAGCGCGCCGTCGTGACAGGCGGCGCGTCGGGCATCGGCCGCGCGACCGCGCTCCGGCTGGCGGCGGAGGGCGCGCATGTCCTGATCGGCGACATCGACGAGGCGGGCGCGGCCGAGCTGGTCGACGGCTCCGACGGCCGCATCGTGTTCCAAGCCTGCGACGTGACCCGCGCCGATCAGCTCGAGGCGTTGATGACCCGGGCCGATGCGGAGGGCGGGCTCGACCTCCTGTTCAACAATGCCGGCGCGGGCGGCGCGCGCGAGGGGATCGACGCGGTCGAGCCGGGCGAGTGGGACCGGACGATGGCGCTGCTCCTCACCTCGGTCGCGCTCGGCACCCGCTATGCCGCGCCGCTCATGGCGAAGCGGGGCGGCGGCGCGATCGTCAACACCGCCAGCGTCGCCGCGCTGGCGAGCGGCTTCGCGCCGACCGCCTATTCGGTCGCCAAGGCCGGGGTGCTCCACCTGACGACGGTGTCGGCCGCCGACCTTGCCCGGCACGGCATCCGCGTGAACGCGGTGCTGCCGGGGTTCATCACCACCAATATCTTCACCCGCCATCTCGGGATCGGCGAGGAAGCGCGCGCCCAGGCCGACGGAATGATCGCCGCGGTCGCCGCCAAGGCGCAACCGATCGCGCGCGCCGGCCGGCCGGAGGATATCGCCGCCGCCGTCTGCTTCCTCTTGAGCGACGACGCCTCGTTCGTCACCGGCACCAGCCTCCTCGTCGATGGCGGCATGACGGTCGGCAGCCGTGCCAGCTGGGACCCGGAGACGCCCACTTTGTTCGAGGCGCTGGACCAGTTCCGATGACGGCCGCGGCCGTACCGCCGCCCCGTCGGCTTTCCCAGCGCACCACGCTCACCTACGGCTTCGGCGCGGTCGCCTACGGCGTGAAGGACAACGGCTTCGGCACGTTCCTGCTGCTCTTCTACAACCAGGTGGTCGGGCTGTCGGCGACCAAAGTCGGCCTCATCATCGCCGCCGCGCTGATCCTCGACGCATTCATCGACCCGGCGGTTGGTTTCCTGTCGGACCGGACGCGCTCGCGCTGGGGACGGCGGCATCCCTGGATGTACGCCTCCGCGCTGCCGATCGGCCTCGGCTGGCTGCTCGTCTGGAGCCCGCCGCTCTGGAGCGAGGGCGCGCTGCTCGGCTGGCTGTTCGTGTCGGCGGTGCTCGTGCGCAGCGCCGTGTCCGCCTATGAGGTGCCCTCCGTCGCGCTCACCGCCGAACTGTCGAGCGACTATGACGAGCGCACGCGCATCTTGGCCTATCGCTACCTGTTTGGCTGGATGGGCGGGCTCGGCGCGTTGTTCGTGGCCTACGCCTTCTTCCTGACGCCCGACCCGGTGACCGCGGGCCGCGCGGGTTTCTGGACCTACGGCATGGTCAGCGCGGCGGCGATCGTCATCGCCATCCTCGTCTCCGCGATCGGCACCCACCGCGAGATCCCGACCCTGCCGCAGGCGGTGAAGAACACCGGCACCTTTGGCGACGAGCTGCGCGAGATGGGCGAAAGCGTCCGCAATCGCGCCTTTGTCATCCTGATGCTCGCCGCGCTCTGCCTTTACATCAACCAGGGGATCAGCTTCGCGCTCTCGACCTATCTCTACGGCTATGTCTGGCTGTTCGGGCCGGGCGCGTTCGCGACGATCCCGGCGGTGCTGCTGGTGGGCGCGACGCTCGCTTTCCTCTCCGCCCCGCGTTTCGGGCGGCGTTTCGGCAAGCCGCGCGCCGCTTGCGGGCTGATGCTCGCCTCGGTCGCGCTGTTGACCGCGCCCTATCTGCTGCGACTGGCTGGGCTGTTTCCCGATCCCGGCGATCCCCGCATGTTGCCGATCCTGTTCACCGTGTTCGCGGTCAACGCGGCGTGCAACATAGCCGCGATGATCCTGGGCGCGTCGATGATGGCCGACGTGGTCGAGGATGCCGAGGTGAAGACGGGCCGCCGGTCGGAGGGCGTGTTCTTCGCCGGCTCGTTTTTCATCCAGAAATGCACCAGCGGTCTCGGCATCTTCATCGTCGGGCTGATCCTCGACGCGGTCCGCTTTCCGATCGGGGCGAAGCCAGGGAGCGTGCCGGGCGTCGTGCTCGACGACCTGACCGGGCTGTTCGCGGGCATCTACATCCTGCTCGGCGTGACGGGGGCGATCATCTTCACCCGCTTCCCCTTCGGCCGCGCGGAGCACGAGGCACGCCTCGTCAGGCTCGCCGCCGACTGATCGGGGTCGAGTCGTCGGCGGGTGAACACAGTTCGTCCCGATTGGTTCCGCCCGCGCTTTTCTTTTTTTCGACTGCTCTCTAGCGCCAACCTCGAAGAGCAACCGAGGGCGGGGCTTACCTTGCAGATCAATCATTTGGCGGCGCGTTTTGCGCTGGTGTTCTCGTGCGTCCTGGGTCTGGCGACCCCGGCCGCCGCGCAATTCTGGCAGTGCGCCCCCTATGCCCGCGAGGTATCGGGCATCCAGATCCGCGGCAACGCGAACACCTGGTGGGGTCAGGCGGCGGGCCGGTACGAGCGCGGTCGCACCCCCAAGGCCGGCTCGGTGCTCGCCTTCGAGGCCACCCGCCGGATGCGCGTCGGCCATGTCGCGATGGTGTCCAAGGTGGTCGGCGACCGCGAGGTGCTGCTCACCCACGCCAACTGGTCCAGGCGCGGCGGGATCGAGCGCGACGTGCGCGCGATCGACGTGTCGGCGGCGGGCGACTGGAGCCAGGTCAAGGTCTGGTACGGCCCGCAGGGCGGGCTCGGCACGTCGAGCTACCCGACCAATGGCTTCATCTACGCGGGCGCCGCGCCGAAGGCCGCCGAACTCCCGGTCGTCCAGATGGCGAGCGTAAAGGCGAGCACCGGCGGCACCGCTGGCATCCTCGCCTTTGTCGACGATCGGTTCTGACGGCGGAGCGTTCCCGACCTCAGGCGGCGCGGAACTTCATCGCCGCGCCGTTCATGCAGTAACGCTTCCCCGTCGGCTTGGGGCCGTCGTCGAACACATGCCCCAGATGCCCGCCGCAATTGTCGCAGTGGACCTCGGTGCGCGCGATGAACATCGCCCGGTCGGTCTTGGTCCCGACCGCGCTGGGCAGCGGCGCCCAGAAGCTCGGCCAGCCCGTGCCGCTCTCGAACTTGGTCCTGCTCGCGAACAGCGCCTGGTCGCACCCGGCGCACCGGTACGTCCCCGCGCGCTTCTCCGCGTTGAGCGGGCTTGAGCCCGGCCGCTCGGTGCTCTCGTGGCGCAGCACCGCATAGGCGGCGGGCGACAGCCGCTTCTTCCATTCGGCATCGGGCAGCGTCAGCGGAAAGCGCTCTGGCTGCTTCGCGTCGGCATCGCGGCAACCGAACAGCAAAGCGGCCGCACCCGCGGTGAAACCGGCAAGTAGGCCGCGGCGATCAGGATTGTTGGTCATGGACCGGATATGGGGAGCGCGGCGCGGAAGGGGAGGGGGTCTAGCTTCGCCTGGTCACCCGCGCCTCCCCGGCGAAGGCCGGGGCCCAGCGGCTCGGCTGGACCCCGGCCTTCGCCGGGGAGGCGCTGAGCAGGCCGGCGTGCGCCTCCGAACCTAGTACCTCGAAATCTCCACCGGCAGCTTCCGATACCCATGCACGAAGCACGCCGCGACCCGCTCCGGCTCGCCGACCACGTTCACCCGCATCCGCCGCTTGCTCATCTCCTCGAGCAGGATGCCGATCTGCATCTCCGCCAGCCGCGCGCCGACGCAGCGGTGGATGCCGTGCCCGAACGCCAGGTGCCGCCGCGCGTTCGGCCGGTCGACGACGATCTCGTCCGCGTCGTCGCCGAACACGCTGCGGTCGCGGTTCGCCGACACGTACCACAGAGCCAGCTTGTCGCCCGCCTTGATCGGCTGCCCCGCCAGCTCGTAATCCTGCGTCGCGGTCCGGCGCATATGCGCCAGCGGCGTCTGCCAGCGGATCACCTCCTGCGTCGTGTTGGCGATCAGCGACGGGTCCGCCTCCAGCTTGGCGCGCTGGTCCGGAAACTTGTCCAGGCCGTAAGCGAGCGCCGACATGGTGTTGCGCGTCGTGTCGTTCCCGCCGACGATCAGCAGGATCAGGTTCCCGATGAACTCCATCTGGTCCATCTGCGCCATCGCGTCCGAATGGATCATCATGGAGATGAGGTCGGGCGTCTGCGGCTTGCCGACCTTGGCGTTCCACAGCCCGGAGAAATACGCCCCGCACTCGTACATGTGGCCCAGCCGCTGGAGCCGCAGCTCCTCGTTCTTGACCAGCTCGATGTCGCCCGCCCAGTCCGACCAGAAGGTCAGCTTGCGCCGGTCCTCCCACGGAAAATCGAACAAGATGGCGAGCATTTGGGTCGTCAGCTCTACCGACACGATGTCGACCCAGTCGAACCCGGTATTCCACGCCAGCCCGTCCAGCACTTCGCCCGTGCGCCGCCGGATGTCGTCGGACATCCGCGTCATCTCCGATGGGGTGAACGCGGGGGCGACCGTGCGTCGCTGCGCGGTATGGACGGGCCGGTCGCGCGCGATGAACATCGGCATACGGACATCGTTGGTGCCCTCGATGAAATCAGCCAGCGTGATCCCGCCCACCTCCGACGAGAAGATCTCTGGGAGCGACTCGACCTCGACGATCGGCTTGTAACTCGACACCGACCAATAGGGACCGAAGCTCGACGCGGGCGTGTGGTGGACCGGCGCCTCGGCGCGCAACCGCTCGAAGGGCGCCTGCCAGGTGTCGTCCCGGTACAGCTCCGCGCGGCTCACATCGAGCGGGTCGACCGTCGCCTCGGGCATCTTGATCGCGGTCGCCATGCTCATGCTCTCCTCGTTTCACTGGAGACAATCGTTAATCTACACGGCTGTCAATAGCTTCACGCTGGACGGCGGCGCAGCCGCGACAGCCAACCGGGCGCGCTCCCCGATTGCAGCACCCCGCGCCGGAACAGCCGCGCGCCAATCGTGATGAAGATCGCCACCCACATCGCCTGCCAGGCCAAAGCCGCCAGATGCGGCCAGAGTGCCGGCGAATTGGCCGCGCGTGCCGCCATCGCGAAGGGCGACGATAGCGGGAACAGCTCGGCCGCCGTCGCCACCCAGCTGTCCGGCCTGGACGCCGCCGCCGAGGACAGCGCGAACATCCCCACTTGGACGATCGTGATCGGCAGCGACAGCATCTGAATTTCGCGCATCGTCGACGCCTGCGCGCCCACCCCCAGGAACACCGATCCCAGCAGCAGATACGCCATGGTGAAATAGGCGAAGAACAGGATCGCGAACGCCGGCCCGCCGACCGCAGGGGTCAGCTCCCCCATCGCCGCGCCGATCGTCGGGGGCAGGAAACTCCCGACCTGACCCACGATCGTGCCCCAAAATCCCACGAACAGCACCGCGACCCCGAACATGCCGAGCAGCTTGCCCAGGAACACCGATTCCAGCGGCACGGCGGCGGCGAGCACCTCGATCACCTTGTTGTTGCGCTCCTCCGCCATCGTGCCGACGACCTGCCCCGCCAGGAACAGGGTCAGGAAGAACACGCCGAACACCGCCAGGAACGCCGACTGGTTGCGCCCGCCCTGCGACGCGCCGCGCCGGTCGACCCTGACCTCAGTCACCCGGACGGTCGGCGCGTCCGCGCCCAGCCGCCGATCGGCCAGCGTCTCGCGCGCCAGGACGCCCAGATAGCGCACGGTGCGCCGGTCGAGCGGGCCGTGCAGCACCGTCGGCCGGTCGAGCGAACCGTATAGCACGCCCGCCGCGTCGTACTCGGTCGTCTCGAACGCCGCGCGCGCCTGTGCCGCCGGGTCGGCGGCGGGAGTCAGCGTCAACAGCGTGGGCGGCGCCTCGTCGCGGCGAAACGCGGCGCGCAGGCGCGTGTCGGCTTCCACCATGATCCGCGCCTCGTCGGGCGGGACGATCGCGACCACGCGCGCCTTGTCGACCGAATCGCCCGCGACGCTCGCCGCACCCATGCCCCCCACCGCGCCGAACGCGCCCATGATGACCGGGGCGAACAGGAACAGCAGGAAGATGGGCGTGAACACTGTCGCCACGAAGTCGCGGCGCGCCACCGTCATCGTTTGGCGCAGGGTGCGACCGATGCTCACTTCGTCATCTCCGGTCGTGCCGCAGCTTCACCAACAATCCTGACGAACGCCTCGTGCAGCCCCGGCCGCTCGATCCTGAGGCCCGAAATACCGTGCCCGGCTTGGATCAGTCGCTCCAGCAGCCGCTCGACGCCCTCGCCCGGCAGCTCGAACCGCCAGCCGTCCTGCTCGCGCTCCGCGTCGGCGGGGAGCAGCCGGCCCAGGTCCGGCCCGTCGGCGCGCGGGCTGTAATGAACCTGCGCGGGCAGCGTCGCGCGCGCGTCGTCCACCGTGCCCTCGAACCGCCGCTTGCCGCCCGCAATGATTGCCAGCCGGTCGCACAGCCGCTCGGCATGCGCCATGACGTGCGTGGAGAACAGGATGGTCGCCCCCCGGTCGCGCTCCGCCAGGATCAGCGCCTCCAGCTTTTCCTGATTGACCGGGTCGAGCCCGGAGAAGGGCTCGTCGAGCACCAGCAGGTCGGGCTGGTGAACCACCGACCCAAGCAGCTGGACGAGCTGCGCCATGCCCTTGGACAGCTTCCTGATCTTCTCGTCGACCGCGTGGCCCAGCCCCGCCGTCTCCAGCATTGCTGCCGCCCGCGCGCGCCCCGTGCGCCAGTCGAGCCCGCGCAACGCACCCATGAACGCGATCGCCTCGCGCGCCTTCATCGCGGGGTACAGCCCGCGCTCCTCGGGCAGATAGCCGACCTGGTCGCTCGCATCGCGCGGACGGGCATGCCCCAGCAGCGTGCGCGTGCCCGCATCGGGCTCGATAATGCCCAGCAGCATCCTGAGCGTGGTGGTCTTGCCGGCGCCGTTCGGCCCCAGCACGCCGTAGATCGCGCCCTGGGGCACCGAGATGTCGACGCCGTCGACCACGCGCCGGTCGCCGAAGCGTTTCACCAGCCCCTCGGCGGTGATCGCCATTCCGCCCTGCACTATATACGTCCCCCAATCACCGGGCTGTGGTAGCGGGCGGGCGTGGCGGAACACAAGGCTTTGGAACAGCGCATCAAGGAGATGGCTGCCGAGATCGGCTTCGCCGCCTGCGGGATCGCGCACGCCGACGCCGCGCCCCGCTCGGGCGAGCGGCTGCGCGAATGGCTGGCCGAGGGTCGCCACGGCGGCATGATCTGGATGGAGGAACGCGCCCATCACCGCGAGAGCCCGGCCGCGCTCTGGCCCGAGGTGCGAAGCGTGATCGCGCTGGGCATGAGCTACGCACCCGCGCTCGACCCGCTCGCGCTGGCCGGGGCGGGCGACCGGGGCCGCATTTCCGTCTACGCGCAGGGCGGCGACTATCACGACGTGGTCAAGCGCCAGCTGAAAGCACTCGGCCGTTGGCTGGCGCAGGGAGCCGGCTGCGACCTCAAGGTGTTCGTCGACACCGCCCCGGTCATGGAAAAGCCGCTCGCCGAGGCCGCCGGGCTCGGCTGGCAGGGCAAGCACACCAATCTCGTCAGCCGCGACCACGGCAGCTGGCTGTTCCTGGGCGCGATCTACACCACACTCGACCTCGAACCCGACCGGGGTGGGGCGCTGAGCTGCGGCTCGTGCGACGCGTGCCAGCGCGCATGCCCGACCGACGCCTTTCCCGCGCCCTACCGCCTCGATGCGCGGCGCTGCGTGTCGTACCTGACCATCGAGCACAAAGGCCCGATCCCGCGCGAGTTCCGGGCGGCGATCGGCAACCGCATCTATGGCTGCGACGACTGCCTGGCCGTCTGCCCCTGGAACAAGTTCGCCGCGAGCGCCGCCGCCAACCGCGCCTTTCTTCCCCGCGCCGAGCTGACCGCGCCGTCGCTCGCCGACCTGCTCGACCTCGACGACGCCGGTTTCCGCCACGTCTTCGCGGGCTCGCCGATCAAGCGGATCGGCCGCGACCGCATGGTCCGGAACGCGGCCGTGGCGGCGGGCAATAGCGGCGACCCGGCGCTCGCGGAGCCGCTAGCCCGACTACTGGACGACCCTGCCCCGACGGTGCGCGGTGCGGCGGTATGGGCACTCGGACGGCTCGATCCCGCTCGTTGGGCCGCCGAGCGCGCGGATCGCAACGGGGCGGAGGAGGACGCGGACGTCGCGGCCGAGTGGGACACCGACCTGGCCGCCCAAGCTGGTGGATTGTTCACGATCGCGCCTTAGGGTCGCGTGCATGGTGACCCAAGACGATCCGATGCTCCTGCTCCACGGCGTGGTGGGATCCGCCGCGGGCGTCCGGCCGCTCGCCGACGCGCTGTCGGCGCGCTTCGACGTGCGCACGCCCGACCTGCTCGGTCATGGCGGGCGGCCGATGCCCGACGATTATTCGGTGGACGCGATCGTCGACGATCTGCTCGCCTGGCTCGACGAGCAACGGCTCGGGCGGGTGCGCGTGTTCGGCTACAGTATCGGCGGCTATGTCGCGCTCCGGCTGGCGCAGCGCCATCCCGAGCGCGTCCGCTCGATCTGCACGCTCGCGACGCCCGCGACCTTCGCTGGGCCGACGGTGCGCTACATGCGGCGGCTGCTCAACGCCGACCGGCTCGACCAACTGGCGCCCGAGCGCGTCGCGGAAATGACCGCGATTCACGCGCCCGAGAGCTGGCGGCGTGTCGCCGAAGCGGACGAACGGCTGATGCTCTCGCTGCGCGACCGGCCGCTGCTGGGCGCGTCCGAGCTCGGCGCGCTCAAGCCGCCCGTGCTGGTCATGACGGCGGAGCGTGAGCTGATTGGCGGGGTCGACGAGGCGCAGGTCTTCCACCGCGCCCTTCCTGGCGCGCAATTGTGCATCCTTCCCGGCAAGGCGCACCCGATCGGCCATGTCGATCTCGACCGGCTGGTCGAGGCGGTGGTGGCGTTCGCCGACGGGGAGGAGGTGCAGTCGATCCGGGTGCTGCGCGCCGCCGCTGTCGAGCGGGCGCAGGCGCTGAGCCACATGGTCCGTTACGCGGTCGCGGCGCAGGTCCGTGGCTCGCGCCGGCGGGTGCGGGCTCTATTCGGTCGACGTTAGCGCGCCGCCCCCCCGCCGCGTCATCGCCGCCACGCAGCTCGCCCGGTCGATCGGGCTGCCATCCGGCTCCCGCGCATCGAGATACGTGACACGCGGCTCTCCCGCGCCCTTCGGGTACAGATATGCGTCCAGCACGCAGATCCCGCTCTCGAATTGCAGCTTGCGCGCGTCGCCCTCGCGCACGTCGGCATCCGCCTCGCCGAACAGCCGGACGAGCCCCGCCGCGTCCTGCCCCAGCACCCGCTCCAGCCCGACCGAGGTGAATGCGGGCGCCGCGGCCGCGAC
>VYKR01000267.1_pt1 | contig 16241 bp, 17 predicted proteins | sample 5109561 | NCBI WGS metagenome assembly VYKR01 (sample SAMN12291799, study PRJNA351875) | freshwater metagenome | isolation source: freshwater lake | place: USA: Michigan, Ford Lake | collected 2015-08-15
TGAGAACGTAGGTTGGGTTGAAGCATGAAACCCAACGCCCGCCTAGTTTACGCTACCGCTAACCCATCCTACAAATAATTGTGCCTCCCTACTTATAATTTAGGTGTATCGACCAAAGAAATCTATGAAATCAAGAGAATTGATCATGATTATTTTGGGGATGAATGAGAGAGAGAGGGAGACAAGGATTACAGAAAACGACGATGGCGTTAAAATAGATGGAAAAAATAGAGGATAAAAACTATGGACGGGATGACCTTTTTTCAGAAAAGTGCGGGACAGTGGAAATCTCAGCGCACCACCCATCATTTACCCTTTCGACGCTCAGAAACCGGCGATTCCGAGATTTATGTGGAAGCTTTAAGCGCCGATAACCCGAAAATTATCGCTATCTGTGAAATGCACGAAGTGGATCCCGCTAAGACTGTGGGGGGTGCCTTTGTCAGTTGGGATGGTTCCATGCAGTGGGACAAAGAAGACGAAAATCATCAAGGAACCACCGTTTTTGCGCTAATTCCCGATGAAGATAATCCCCAAGCTGGTGTTCTGTTGCGGGAGCGAGGTTATGCGGAAATCGTTCCCGTGGCGGGCCGTTATCACATTGATGAACAGGAAGGTTTAGTCTTAATTACAGAATACGAAACAATGACCTCGATCGAGCGTTTTTGGTTTGCCGATGCCGATTTACGTCTCCGCACTAGCACAGTTCAACGTTTTGGCGGTTTTAATACGGCCACTTTCTGTGCTGAATCCCGCAATCAGTCATCGGAGTCAGTCTCTAGTGATTCCCCCGAACCTTCATCCTATTCGATTAGTGGCTGGTAAATTTAGGAGACAGGGAGATGGGGAAATGGGGAAATGGGGAAATGGGGAAATGGGGAAATGGGGAAATGGGGAAATTCAACTAATACCCCAACACCCCCCGCAACGCGCACGCAGTGACCACCCCAACACCCCAACACCCTAAAACCCCAACCCCCAACACCCCGGATGGTAAACGAGTTTTCTTAACAATTGTAAGAATTTTTAATATTTCTTTTCTAGTTGGCACTTACTCCCTTATCATTAGGAGGAAAGTTTTTTAAGCATTTCTAAGGATACGGAGGTTTACCCTTGGCCATTCCTCTTTTAAATTACGCCCCCAAGTCCCAAAACGTGCGGGTAGCTGGTTATGATGTCGGTGGAGACGAAAAACCGAGAGTTTACACGACGGAAAATGTCCTCTCCCCTACCGACCTGGACGATTTAATCGAAGCCGCTTACCGTCAGATTTTCTTCCATGCCTTTAAATGGGATCGGGAACCCTTCCTCGAATCCCAATTACGCAATGGACAATTATCGGTGCGGGATTTCATTCGTGGTTTACTGTTATCGAAAACCTTCTATAACAGCTTCTACGAGAAAAACAGCAACTATCGCTTTGTCGAACAGGTAGTACAAAGAGTTCTCGGTCGCGATGTCTATAGCGAAAGAGAAAAAATTGCTTGGTCGATTGTCGTTGCCACCAAAGGGATTCAAGGTTTTGTTGATCAACTTCTCAACAGTGACGAGTATCTGCAAAGCTTTGGTTATGATACCGTTCCCTACCAACGTCGTCGCACCCTAGCCAGCCGCGAAATCGGTGAACGTCCATTCAACATCACCTCGCCTCGCTACGATGGCTACTATCGTGGTATTTTGGGCTTCCCTCAAATCGTTTGGCAGAATGCTGTCCGTCGCTATGTTCCCCAAGATCAAAAACCCAAAGCTGGCGATCCTTCCAGCTTCTTGGCTATGGCCCGGGGTCTCGGTAGCGCCAAAGGCAATCCTGTACCAAGAGTCTCCGCTATGAATATTAACATCGAGGCTTCTGTACCCCGTCGTTAATTTTTAGCTAAACCTGCCAGGGAGAGTCCCTAATTGGCAGAATGACCTGCGAACCATAATCAGGTTATTCTGTGAATTGGTGGCTCTCCCTATGGGGTTGCTCCTGAGATAATCCCCCCACCGAGGACGATTTCCCCTTCATAAATCACGGCTGCTTGGCCCGGGGTGATGCTAAATTGTGGTTCATCGAAAACCAGCTTCACTTGATTATTTTCTAGGGGAATAACATTGACGGGAACAGCCGGAGAACGATAACGTACCTGTACCTGCGCGCGGATAGGGGTGGTGGGTTCAGCAATAGAAACCCAGTTCATCCGTCCGACAAGACAAGCGGCACTAACGGCACTTTCGCGATTACCGACGATAACCCGATTCATGACGGGATCAAGTTTTACCACATAGAGAGGTTCGGCGGCGGCGATGCCGATGCCTTTGCGTTGTCCGATCGTATAATGATGGATACCGCTATGTTTACCCAAAACTTTGCCATCGAGATCGACGATATCCCCCTCACTAACAGCGATATACTTATCCAAGAACGATCGCATAGTTCCGTGAGCTTCAATCAAGCATAAATCCTGACTATCGGGTTTATCTGCCGTTTTTAAGCCGAATTCCTGGGCAATTCTGCGGGTTTCTGCCTTGGTTTGTTCGCCCAAGGGAAATAAAGTCCCACGCAGTACATCTTGAGTTAGATCATAGAGAAAATAGGATTGATCTTTATTTTTATCGACGGCACGCAGCAGTTGATAACGGTTATTTTCAGAAGAAAAACGAATTCTAGCGTAGTGACCGGTGGCAATAGTGTCCGTTTCTAAGGTTTCCCTAGCATAATGCAGCATCGGTCCAAATTTTACCGCTTTATTGCACTGAGAACAGGGCAGCGGTGTGATTCCCGCTTCGTAACCGGAAACTAGATAATCAATAATTTCTTTTTGGAAAAGCTCGCGACTATCGACGATATGATGGGGAACCCCCAACTGCTCACAAATAAACGCCGCATCTACCATTCCCTCGGAGCAGCACTGACCTTTACCCTTCATTAACCACAGGGTCAGGCCAATAACATCATAACCTTGAGCGTGTAAGGCGGCAGCGGCAACAGAGCTATCTACTCCCCCCGATAGACCGACAACAACTTTTCCCATAAATCTTGTAATGATTTTTAACCAATATACTTTCTAGACTAGCATCTCCTACTTTAAAATTTGGACATGGTGTACCCAAATTTCGTGTGAGGACAAGCTAGTATGATGAGAACAAACCTACTGTTTTTCTCGGGCCTATTTTGGTTAAAAGTCGGGATAATCGCTCAAGGAACGCTGCTGCTAAAAGCAAACTTATCTTTTGCCCAGAATGTTTATCCTAGTCGTCGTTTGCCCCCACCACCAGCGGTGAGACAACCAACTAAACGTTCAGACAGTCCCAGTGGTGCTAATTGTTCCCAATGTTCACCCTTAAATTTGCCCCCGGTTAATTCTCCATCAGTTCGCACCCCGGTGACTGCCCCAGTTTCCGGTAATCAACCCCTCAGAGAATACGTTTTTCAAGCCCCCGCTACCGTGCGTCCTGCCAATGCTACGGTGATTAATAATCATAATCCTCAAACTGTCAATCCACCAGCCCCCACACCGCAAAATCGCGCCAATAAACCCCCTTCTCCTCCACCACAGCAGCGGGTTATTGCGACTAATCAACTCTTTCGCGTTGAAGTTCAGAGTAATAGTGCAGCAGCGTTGGCGAAAATTAGAGAAATTGAACCCCTCGCATTTATCCGCGCGGGAGAAAATGTTATTCAAGTGGGGTTATTTCAGCAACAATACCAAGCTAAACAACGGGTACAAGAGTTGACTAAACAGGGTTTTAGCGCTCAGATTATTACCCTCAATAATTAGGGTTTACTGAAAAAGTCTGTTGGTGGGGTGTAGGGTGTAGGGTTTTATTCTCCCCCCGTTCACTCCAGTGGCTGACACTTTTTGATAGCAAAAAAGTCTAAAAGTTTTGTCCAACAAGGTTTTTAGATTTATTCAGCAAACCCTAATTAGGCAATAAGTCTCTAGGATTTCAGCTAATCTCGATCGAATCTCTTGCCTCTCGTCCATCCTAACCAAGAAGTTAATTTTACCCTATTAACTCACCGTTCGTTCATTTCTCGGCTCTTCTAGGTTCTGTGTGATAAGTTTTACTTACAATATGATCGATCAATCTTTGTGTCCTTTGTGTCTTTGTGGTTCGTTCCACCCCCTCGCTAGGACGAAGGTATCTTAGAATACATTTTACCCACCAAACCCAAGAGAGCCATTTCTCGAACCGAAAATTTGGTAAATTGTCTCAAATGCAGTCTAGCAAACGCATTGATTGTTCTACTCGGATATTTTTTAGTACAAAAAGACCACTTTGAGGTTAACGAATTGATTAGGGTTTGAGCGAACCCATTGGCGATTGCACTTTCGGCACTGTTCTACTTACCTTAAAGTTGGCAAAACTACCCGCGCAAAGGGGAAGTAAAATTGTTAGATAACCCGATGTGCAACTAAAAACTACAGAATCAAGGTTCCCGATGATGCTTTATCTGTGCTGATTTCTGAGAGCCTTGTAAATCAAGACTAAAAATATAGTTGAACACGGGATTAGACAGGGAAAAGAGGAGGGGCAATGGGCTAAAGTGGTTTAGCCTATCCTGTTCCCAAAAAACCGAAGAAAATATGGAGATTTTGGATGACGACGATTTACTTTGCTACAAACCGTAACCTAGTTACCTCAAATGATTTAGAGGCGGGTTTTGACTTCGGGAGTACCTTTAGTCAGGATGGACTGGCTAACTTGCGTTTTGGAAAAGCCGAGGTAACGGGTGAGAACTTTTCTCAGTATCAAATCCAAGTTGCCCCAGAAAATCTGCTGGGTGATCCGCCCGTTTTGGGCAGTCAGGCGATCGCCCTGCAAGTCCGCAAACAGATGATCGAGAATGCCAAAGATACGCTGATCTTCATTCACGGCTTCAACGTTTCATTTCGGAGCGCTCTAACGGCTGCAGCTCAACTGCACCAAGTGTTGACTGCCAGAGACCCTGGCGATACCGAGCCTCCCCTCAAATTGAATATATGTTTGTTTTCCTGGCCTTCAGACGGTGCGCTTCTGTTTTCCGATCCGAGAGCCGCCAATGCGATCGCTTACAAGAATGATCGCCTGGATGCTGCCGCTTCTGGGGCGGCATTTGCCCGCGGCTTCCTCAAAGTTGCCGATTTCATTAATCAGACTGAGGCGCGGTGCCAACAGAGACTTCATCTCACTGCCCACAGCATGGGCAATTATGTATTGCGTCATGCTTTACAGGAATTGAGAAGACAAGTAGGCAACCAACTGCCCAGACTGTTCGATCAGGTTCTGATGATGGCAGCTGATGAGGATGATGATGCTTTCGATCTCGACTACAAATTGTTTTCTCTGCCCCGCATCACGCGCCGGACAAGTGTCTATTTCAACCGCAACGACCTCGCTCTCTGGGCCAGTGATAAGCTTAAAGGCAATACCGCCCGTCTGGGGACAGACGGTCCACTCCAGCCTCGACAACTTCCTCGCAATGTCTATCCGATCGATTGTACCCGCGTGGTATCTAGTTTTACAGATCCTTCAGAGCATGGCTATTATCTGAATGTCCCCCGGGTTGTCAGGGATATGCGTCTAGTGCTACGCAATCAAATTCCCCCCGATGAAATTCCAGGTCGGAAATACGTCGCTGAAACTAATCGCTATCGACTCCTAGAATGAGTCAGGTTTAATTTACTGCCCTAAAATGCAAACGCCTATCACAAAGGTTTTAAAGTGATTGGGAGATTTGACTTTATCTTAGCGTCAGCAGAAGTCCCATACTCCGCAGTCTAAGTGTCACAACTCATTGTTCGCTTAATTTTTTAAGGGAAGGGTTTTAAAATTGCTGTTACCTTTATACTGTATGCTTTTTAGCGAATAAGGTAGGTAGAACAGTGTCGAGAGTGCGATCTCCAATTGGCTCGCTCAAACCCCAATCAATTCGTTAACCTCAAAATGGTCTTTTTGTACTAACAAATATCCGAGTAGAACACTCAATGCGTTTGCTAGACTGCATTTAAGACAATTTACCAAATTTTCGGTTCGAGAAATTAGCGAACGGTGAGTAATTACTTAGCACACAGAGTTAATTTTGTCAAGCAAAATTTTGACCGCATCGATCATCACATCCGGTTGATCCATCCAGACAAAATGACTACTTTTATCCGCTTGTATTTCCATAAAATCTCCAGATAACTTGCCTAATTCTAGGTGCATCTCCTCCCGGAGTTGGTTGGCACTTTTGAGGGGAATAAAGCGAGTCCAAAGGGAAGGTTTAAAAAAAGAATTAGCTTTAATACTAACTATCGGTAAATTACCGAAATTGTTAGCCTCACTTACCTGACGAGCGCTTTGGTCGAGATTAAGCATTTCTCTACTCATCGTCATCCAGTGTTTAGCACGACAGAAAGAACGCTTAACTCGATCACAAGAATCTGGGGAAAAGCGACGTAATTCTGGTTTTAATAATTCAAAAACTCCCAGAACTCTCAGAACTCGAATAATGCCTAAAATTGAGCCGATAATCGACATCAAAAATCCAGAGATGAAAAATAATTTTAATGCCTTTAATGCTGGCGACATTTTCAGCATTCTTTTCTCGTGTAAACCATCGGTGAGTACCAAACCTACTACTTTTTCTGGGAACAGATGAGCATATAGTCGAACATTATAACTGCCAAAAGAATCACCAACTAAAATATAAGGCGGTTCTATTTTTGCTTGGGTGAGTAATTGATCTAATTCCTGAACAATTTGGTAGCTAGTCCGGGGATATGGACTAGAATCGCTCCAACCATAACCCGCTCGATCATAAATACAAACCCTAGCTAATTGTGACAATTGTTCTAGCAAAAAATATCCCTCAATTCCCCCTAAACTATGATCAATAATAATAGTGGGACTAGCCTCTCCCGCTAGACAAAAATGTAGGCGATATTTACCCAGATTAACCAAATTACCCGGAGGTGCTTTTTGTTCTTCTAACCAAACAGATAACGTCTGATAAACTGTCGTCGCTACTAGGATAATTACCCGAATTGATAAAGACATAACTAGACCTCTTGTAAAAATCAAAAATTCTCGTGGTTGCTGGAGAATTAACCATGAATAATCATCAATTATACTAAATCCGTTGAGTAACGCACAGAAAACGGGTTTCTCCGAGAAACCCGTTTTCTACTCATGCACTCATGCAAAAAGGGGAATAAATAATCAGTCTTTAATAACCAGATTTTACTACAAATAAACGCCTGTCCCATGATTTTGAGCCAAGTATTTCGGCTCTCCCCAGTTTGGCGGGTAAAATGTATTCTAAGATACAGTTTTGCGGGCGAGTGAGTGGAACGAACCACAGAGACACAAAGGACACAAAGATCGATCGCTACTATATAAGTTAAACTTATCACGCAAAGAATAAGAGAGCCGTATTTCTAGTCAATTAAGCATAAATACTTAAAATATCCTCAAATGCGAGCTGCTACGCAGTGCCTTCGGCATCGCATTTACCTAAGAAAAAGCGCTTAATAAGTTGTTAAATTTCGAGAACAACATTAGCAGTATGCTGAAAATTAGCGAAAACCATTAAGATCATAGACCGAGTTTAATCTTATGCTAGAGAAAATACTATACGCTGATTCCGGGGCAGGTCAAACCCAAGAAATGCTACAAGCATTGATGGATCTCCCGGCTATCCGGAAAGCGTCGATTACCATTCTCCGGGTTGTTCCCCCTCAGATTACCACCGAAGCCCTGGCCAGTAAATGGGAGGAAGGAACCCAAATGCTGACTAAAATCCTGCAAGAAGTCAAAATTGAACCCAGCAAAGTCTCCACGATTCTGCGGCAAGGGGATCCCAAAGATACCGTCTGTCAAGTTGCCGACGAAATCGGGGCCGATTTGATCCTGATGGGTTCCCGAGGACTGAAGCGACTGGAGGCAATTCTAGAAAATTCCGTCAGTCAATACGTCTTTCAACTGACTAATCACCCGATGTTATTGGTAAAAGACGATATTTACGTCAAAAAAATCAAAAAGGTGATGGTAGCTCTCGATAAGTCTAGCTCTGCTGATTTAGCTCTCGATCTGGCTATTTATCTCCTGCGGGATTATCCTTCAGCAGAGTTAATTTTGGCCCGCGTCAACCCCGACTTAAAACCGGAATTTGCCCCCACTTCCCCCAAAGAAATGGAAGAAAACCCGATTTTAGGGCCAGCAGTAGCAAAAGTGAAACGGATGAATATACCCCATCGCTGCGTGGTGACGGGGGGTAAACCGGGGGAACAACTGTGCAAACTCGTCGATGATTATAATGTGGATCTCTTACTGTTGGGGTCGCCCGATCGCCGTCCTTCCGTGGCTAAGAGTTTACCGGATCTCGATCGCCTTCTCGGTACTTCCCTCTCGGATTATGTGCGGGTTAATGTCAATTGTCCCGTCCTTTTAGCTAGAAAAGAAGGGATTTAGCCCTTATTGGGTGTAGGCAGGTAAGTCTTGACTCATTTGATTTAAGTTGCTGGCAATAGCTTTCATCGTCATAAAAGCCGAACTAAAGGCGATTAGCTCATTTAAGGGATAACTTCGACTCTCAACCCGCAAGCTCAGTAATTGCTTCTCAAGAGATTCAATTTCTTGGATGAGCAATCCTAACTTTGGTGGGTTGAGAATGACCTAGTCAGCGATCGCACAACGGACTGCGATCGCTAAAATCATCAGCCATTTTTACTTTTTTGGTGAGGACGGTGGGCAGACATTTGGAGCGTTTTGCCCGTAAATATGCACCGATATTTTCCAGTTCAATTTTAAGAACTTCCCGATAAAGGAAGAGGATGGCGTTGAGGGCTTGGTTTTGGGTGGCGGCGGCAACGTTTTTGTCAACGGCAAGATGGGTCAAAAAGGACTTGATCTCTTCTTTTCCCATCTCACGGGGATGTTTTTTCTGATGGAAGAGCAGATAACGCTTAATCCAGTCCAGATATGTTTGTTCGGTGCGGTAGGAGTAATGCGGTAGGGCGAATGGTTCCACGCACTACGTCTAGGAGTTTTCGGGGTGGGGGAGGGTTCATAAAAGAGTACGCTAATCGGCATAACACGCTTATCGTAATATTATACGGAAAACTTCTCGCGATCGCTCCATTTGAGCGTAATATACGGAAAGATTCTTAAAAAAATGTGTATTTGGCGTGATATACGGAAACTTTCCGCATAATGTATAGTTAGTTTTATCCAACAACTTGGTTAACATACAGGCAATAACACATTCAGTACAATAAAAACATCCACATCAATTATCATAAGGAGATGTAATATGAGTCTTTTTAATAAATTGAAATCCCTAATAAACGACGATGGTTTAGATGCAGATGCAATCGTAGTCATTGCACCAATTTCTGGCGAAATTATCAATATAGAGGATGTTCCTGACGTTGTGTTCGCTAAGAAAATAGTTGGGGATGGTATCGCTATAAAACCATCAGGAAACAAAATGGTTGCCCCTGTAAATGGAACAATCGGCAAGATATTTGAAACAAACCACGCGTTTTCTATAGAATCTGACGAAGGGATTGAACTGTTTATTCACTTTGGTATAGATACAGAGGAATTAAAGGGGGAAGGCTTCAGGCGTATTGCCGAAGAAGGTCAAACAGTTAAAGTAGGTGATATTATCCTCGAATTTGATTTAGTTCTTTTAGAAGAGAAAGCAAAATCAACTCTAACACCAGTTGTTATCTCCAACATGGATGAAATTAAAGAATTGAACAAGCTTTCTGGCAATGTCACGGTAGGTGAAACACCTATTTTGCGCGTTACAAAATAACGTACTCAACACAATTGATTATTAAAATGTGGCTCTTCTCGACTTTGTGTGATAATTTTTGCTTATAGAATCGTGAAATGTTTACTGGCAAAGACTTTTAGGACTATTTTGCTGAAGAAACTATCAGTATAGACCCCGTTTCCACACAGAAACCAGAAGAGCCAAAATGTAACAAACTCAATATCGCAAACGAGAGCAAGTGCGATCGCCAATCTTGTAGGGTGCGTTAATGAAATGTAACGCACCTTATCTAATGTTCAAAATCCGTGCGTTACGCTAACGCTAACACAGGCTACATCATATCGATCGCCAATCTTGTAGTGCGATCGCCTCGCCCGTAGGTTGGGTTGACGCAAGGAAACCCAACATCAATCAACTCATAACAGAGTGCGATGCCGAAGGCACTGCGTAGCAGCACGCCGATCTGGTAGTGCGATCGCCGATATTGTAGGGTGCGTTAACGAAGTGAACGCACCTTATCTAATGTTCAAAATCCGTGCGTTACGCTAACGCTAACACACGCTACATCATATTTGACCGCCAAGATTAAGTGCGATCGCCGATCTTGTAGGGTGCGTTAACGAAGTGAACGCACCTTATCTAATGTTCAAAATCCGTGCGTTACGCTAACGCTAACACAGTGCGATCGCCGATATTGTAGGGTGCGTTAACGAAGTGAACGCACCTTATCTAATGTTCAAAATCCGTGCGTTACGCTAACGCTAACACAGGCTACATCATATTTGATCGCCAAGATTAAGTGCGATCGTTTATCTCCGTAGGCTGGGTTGACGGCAGGAAACCCAGCATTGCTTTTCTCTATCAACACTAACCAAAAGCGCGATCCCACCCAAAACACATCGACCCTTATTAGAAGCGGATAATTTTGATCGTGCATCGCGATCGTTGAAAACAGACATCAAATTCTCGAAAAAAGTTCGTTTGCCCAAGAATTAAGGGTATCTGAGAGGTTTTTGCCCAAGCAAAGGCTAGACGAACAGGTTCCAAATTCCCAATTTGAACATACACAAATAACCCTCGTGCTTCAACCCTTGCAAGATTTCCGGCCAATGGCAAGCGGACAGTTTGTTCCTCCCAAATTGCACCCAATTGCGGACCGATGTCGTAAGGTAATAGATTGACCGTAGATCCAGTATCCAGCAGGGCATTCGCAGAAACAGAAAGGCCTGCATGACTCAGAGTGATGGGAATCGTTGGTAATGCTTCATCGTCGGAAAGGGGAAATTCGACTGTACTAGGCATGGGTAGATGCCTCTCGGTCATCCTGAATCATATGCATCAGAATATTGGCGGCTTCCGTGGCATCGTAGGGCGACCAAATCGGATACTCTGATGCGGAAAAGATAACCTGTAGTTCAGCATCCGGGATTTGTGCAGCTAGGAGTTTGAAGAGTGATAATTTGTCTGTCTGGCTCAGATTGTTGACCAGAAGAATTAACTCAGTGAGTGACATGGCTTAAACTTCTAGATATGCGAGAATAAATTGATCATAAGCGATCTGTGAGGTACGGTCTAACAATCCCGTTGCACACCGACCGTATCAGGTTGGTCGGTGCTGAGCAACAAGAACCACATCATGTCCAGTGCGATCGCCGATCTTGTAGGGTGCGTTAATGAAATGTAACGCACCTTATCTAATGTTCAAAATCCGTGCGTTACGCTAACGCTAACACACGCTACATCATATCGATCGCAAAGATTCAGTGCGATGCCGAAGGCACTGCGTAGCAGCACGCCGATCTTGTAGGGTGCGTTAATCAAATGTAACGGTGCGATTCGTTTCTAGGGGAATAAATAGCCTAGAGTAGCCTGTAGGTTGAACTTCGGCCGTGAGCTTTTGCCGAACGGTTGACGCAAGGAAACCCAACCATATCAAGTTTGCTGTGAGGTTCCGCTGTTGCTACAATTTGATCCCACATCCATAATTCTATCAAGCTAAAATGGAGTGCTATCTAGAAGGAACTTATGATGAAATACAAAATTGTCCTTTATCGTTCTGAAGAAGGAATTACTGTTGGCGTTCCTGCGCTCCCCGGTTGTTGGTCCGAGGGAGATACTGAGGAAGAGGCATTAACCAATATCCAAGATGCAATTCGTGAGCATCTTGCAGCCTTAGAAGAACGCTTGCAAGATGGGGAAATTCGTGAAATTGAAATGCAGGTGTAACTATGCCTAGAATTCCTGGCGTAAATCACCTAGATGCAGTACGAGCCTTGGAGAAGGTAGGCTTTCGGATCATTCGCCAAGGCAAACATATCATCTTGAGTGATGGGGTGCGTCAAGTTGCTCTTCCAAGGCACAATCCAATTAAGGCATTTACAATGGGTGGAATTGTTCAAGATGCTGGTTTGACAGTCGCAGAATTTCGTAAACTATTATGAGTGCGATGCCAAAGGCACTGCGTAGCAGATCGCTTCGCCTGTAGGTTGGATTGACGCAAGGAAACCCAACATCAATCAACTCATAACAGAGTGCGATGCCGAAGGCACTGCGTAGCAGCACGCCGATCTGGTAGGGTGGGTTAATGAAGTGAACGCACCTTATCTAATGTTCAAAATCCGTGGGTTACGCTAACGCTAACACAGGCTACATCATATCGATCGCCAAGATTAAGTGATTGCCAAAGCGATCGAGCATTTGCGTAAACGTCTTGATCGAGAAGAAATTTTATTATTAAGCCGACACGAGTTTAATGTCTTCAGCCGCTACTAAAGCGATAGCATATTGCAGACAAGCACGAATGTCTTCAATTTGTAAATCAGGGTAATAATCCTGAATAATTATACTGAAAGAGAGTCCCTCATTTAGCAACTCAAGAACACTCTGCACAGTGATGCGCGTCCCTTCTATGCAGGGCTTCCCAAAATGAATTTGAGGGTTAACAGAAATTTTATACATTGTTGTCACCTAGTCGTAAGATGCCTTTATTTTAGATCACATTGCACAAAAACAGCCGTATAACAAGTCGCTGCACTGGAACGCCGTCATTTGGTTGGTTGAGTGCGATGCCGAAGGCACTGCGTAGCAGCACGCCGATCTTGTAGGGTGCGTTACGGCGAATTATTAATTTTAGTTTTTTGACTAAATTGATAGCCGCCTAACGCACCCTACACTCTGAATATACAGCCCTGAGAGCAGAAATCCTTCAGGCTGATAATATTTGCCTATTACCTATTGGGTGTAGGCAGGTAAGTCTTGACTCATTTGATTTAAGTTGCTGGCAATGGCTTTCATCGTCATAAAAGCCGAGCTAAAGGCGATTAGCTCATTTAAGGGGTAACTTCGACTCTCAACCCGCAAGCTCAGTAATTGCTTCTCAAGGGATTCAATTTCTTCGATGAGCAATTCTAACTTTGGTGGGTTGAGAATAACCTGGGCAGCGATCGCCTCAGCAATTTCATCAAAAGCGATCGCAGTTTGTTGTGCGATCGCTTGTAATTCAGGTAAAAACTTTTGTCGTATTGGTTCAGGAAGCGGTTGCTGCAGCCCATCTTGTAAAGCATCCAATTGAGCCAAGAGTTTTTGTTCGTAGCCGATAGAGAAATTCCAAAAATTTTGGTGTTTGGTGGCTAAAACTGTGGAAATTTGTTCGAGACTGGCAATCTTAACCGAGGCTGGATGTTGGGCGATCGCCACTGTGATTGCCTGCTTAAGTTGGGCGATATCTGACGGTGGTATCGTATCCTGAAAATAGCCTGACAGCAGTTTTTGATATAGCTGTCCCATTTTCTTAAAAGTCACAGAAAAACCTGTTTCCAGTTCGTTTGTAGCCGATTTTGTCATAAATACAGTGGTCAGCAACACCCCCAGAAACGCGCCTACGGGAACTGAAATTAGTGCAGCCCAAATTCCTTGCTCGAAAAAAGGAAAAATATCCTTCCCGATGGCATCGGCTGCTACAATCGCACCGATGCGAGCGATCGGCGTAAACCCCAGCCAAGCACAACTGAAGTAGGCGAAAAAATAAGCCAGACTGCTACTAAAAGGATTATAACCAAAGGACTTGACCAACAGGTAAATACAGAGAATCGTCAAACTCAAGGAAACAGTGGCCGCCCAACCGATTGCGATCGCTCGACCCCGTGTCGGTTGAATGACAGTGACCACTGCACCTATTATCACAATATCTGCCACTTTTTCGTAAGCAGAAGGATAGGGAAACTCGATGTGACGAATAATAGCCAGTAACAAACCAATAACCAGTCCAAGACTGACAATTTCTCTTAGGCGTTTTAGGGGTATAGGGGCCCATTTGGGAAAGGTAATCAGGTGTCTTCGCCTGAAAGTTGCAGTTACTTTGGTTTTATCGATTATCCTGCCTCCTAATCCCTCGCATTGTTGAATAAATCGAGATACAAGTTGAATAAATTGATAAAACTGTAGTGATTCTTGAACATCATACCGATCAATCTCTCCACTGGTTCGGAGATGATCAAGTTTACCCCCAATATTCGCTAAATCTTCTTCTAATTCTCTGAGGTAAGGGGTAGCTAAGATTTTTTTGGCGTTACTCAGATCCCTCAAGCTATCAAAGCTGTCGGTAAGATGAGTCGCCAATTGGTGAAATTCATCCCTGAACTGATGCACTAAATTTTGTTCATGCTTTTCGTCTTTAAAAGCCATCAGATCAGCTAATTGTCGAGTCAATTGGTTCTGAATTGCCAAGATTTCACTCCAATTTTCTGCCACCAATATCTCACTACCGAATTCATGGGTTGCTTTTGTGAGTGTTGAAAGGCTAGTTTGTGTTGATTTTTTAATCTGATTGAGTAAGTTAAGCTCGTTCTGCTCAATAGAAAGAGGATAATCCCGCTCGTCGCCATCAGTTTTTAGGTAGCGATCGAGGATTTTTTGGAACAAGCGCGGTATATCTTGAAGGATTCCCATCAAGTTCCGGTTGAGATCGGATCGAGTATTCTGGGGCCAAAATAGTAAGGCGACAGCAACTCCCACAGCGATTCCGATCCAGTTATCGATGAGGCGCGACCGCAAATAAAGCCAGATATTTTGTTGTGCTGATGTTCCTACCACTCTCATGGCAATTAAAGCGCCCAGTAGTGTGGCTTGGGAATAAGCGGCTTGCCATCGGTAAGTTTCACAGATCAGGGCGGCTAAAATGTAGGTGAGAGAGGGAATAACAAAAAAACTTGAGCCTTGGATTCCGTAGGCGTTCACCAGGATAGCGGCAATGATTCCCCCCAAGGCACTTCCCCCCAAACGCCCCAAACCTGCTGCGATCGCACCTCCCATCGATGGCTCAATCAGTACAGATACATACCCAAAGACGGGATAGACAAAGTTGTCTAAAACATTTCCTCGATGCCAAAAGAAACTCGTTAAGAGAGCAGCACCCAGGGAAAATTTCAATCCCTGTCTGATCATTAGCCCGTTTTTACTGTCCAAGGTATCTCTATATCCTTTTTCGACTTACTCATTGTTACCCATTAATCGCTCGCTCAATCCCATATAAAATCAGTGCCAAAAACGTCACCAACCAAAACCAAAGCTGAGGAGGCTCACTATGGATCAAGATGACTAAGACAAAGGCTGCGGCGATAATCCACCACTTAAACCACCAAGTCCACCATTGAGAACGTCTTTTCGGATTTTCCATATTAGGTTTAACCGTTTATTCTAGTCGTTGTTTCTTTCAGCTACTTACGAGATCAATCGCATTTTGTGGTTAACGGTCGTACACCCCTGTAACCCAGCGAAAAGCAGGGGTTATATAACTCACTAAAGAACGCTCTTCCACCACAGCATGGACATCTGCGGTAGTCCCGTTGGTGATTCTTTGGGGCGCTCCCTTAGCTTGAGTCCAGTAAAAACCACTCGGTGTATTGCGATCAACCTTCAGCGCTAAAGTCGCTTTGATAACACTTGCATTGACGGGTATAGGCTTATCGCGATCGTCTTCATCCCTACCCAGAAACAGCTTGCTGGCGAGTTCATTACTTCCCACTATATTTGCCAGTTCTGCCACAGTTACCGGCTGCTGATCGACGGAAACGACCTTAGCGACGATACCCCCATAGCGTTCGCGATCATAGAGATCGGGAACGACTTCTACTTCCTGGCCCGGTTCTAATCGTTTGGCATCACCGCTCTTAAACAAAGCTACCACGTTGGTCTTGGCCTTTAGATTGGAGACTTCTAACGTACCTATGCGTCCCCCCGGGGCCAGAACTTCCCCCGGATTAACAGATAAGTCTAAAATCTGGCCGTTGTACAGACTCACTACATTTTTGTTGGCTTGAATGGTGGTTTTTAAGGTATTAATCTCTCGTTGCTGGTCAGCGATCGCATTGTAACGAAGAATATCACTGGCTGTATCTTGCCAGCAATTCCAAATTCAAACGGTAGTGTAGGATACAGAATTGATTTCGCTTCTGTCCCTCAAAATAGAGTGAACGAGTTGCCCATTGGGTTTTGCAGGAATGGAAGTCCAAGA
>VYKR01000228.1_pt1 | contig 16108 bp, 10 predicted proteins | sample 5109561 | NCBI WGS metagenome assembly VYKR01 (sample SAMN12291799, study PRJNA351875) | freshwater metagenome | isolation source: freshwater lake | place: USA: Michigan, Ford Lake | collected 2015-08-15
TTAAATATTAACTCGATTGTCTATCTTTTGGTATTAACCTGTTTGTGTTTTAAGTTTTTCCCTGTATAGGTTTCAGCTATTTTTGAGCGTAGGTACTCTCATCGAATTTTATTTAAAGTTAATTATTTGCATAACAATTACCGAAGAGCCAAATAAACTTGACTGCCAATGAACCTCCAAAATTAGATGAAGAAAAGTGGACTGGAGATTTCATTTTAAAAGAGTATAAAGCTCAACAAACTACGGAACGAGGATTTCGTTTTATCAAAGCTCCTCTATTCTTTGTTTCACGGGTCTTTCTTAAGAACACTCAACGGATTATGGCACTGGCGATGATTATGACCCTGGCTCTCATGGTCTATAGTTTAGGACAACGCCAACTTAGGCGAGCCTTAGAACTTACCTCATCTACCCTCCCTAATCAAAAAGGTCAGCCTACTGCTCGTCCTACTTTACGATGGATTCTTCAATGTTTTCAGTCTATTCATCTTGTATTTGTCGATGGGATTAAATTCTTGATTAAACTCACCCGTAGACAAAACCTGATTTTGCAGTTCCTTGGCTCTTCTTGTCACCAAGATTATTTTTTATCTTAAATAGGGCTTGCTGAATAATGGTAAAACCCTTTTAAAATAAGGCTTTTGACCTGTTAAAGTCCGATGTTAGTGCAAGAAAATAGGATTGGGACTTTCAAAAACCTTGCATTATCCTTCTTGTAGTACATAGCTTGGTACAAAAAACAAGGGCAACAGGAAAAACTTTTTCAGCAGACCCTAAATAACCTGCTGAATGTGAGTTAGAACAACTGTAAAATACAAATAATTTAACTCCCCAATCACTGCCCTACTAAAAACTAGCGTCCAGCCCCCAATATTTCTTGAATATGCTTGAGAGTTTCTTGGTAAGCATCCATTAATCCCATTTGTTTGTAGAGTTGGGCGGCTTTTTGATAGTCTTCAATGGCACTGGTGTAATCTTCCAAAAGTTCACTAGCCAACCCACGACCACTGTAGGCAAAAGCATCATTAGGGTTAAGATTAATCGCTTGATTAAAATCAGCGATCGCTCCCTGAATATCTCCTAAATTGCTCAGAGCAAATCCTCGGTTTCTGTAAGCTTCAGCATTATTGGGATCGAGCTTAATGGCTTGGCTATAATCAGTGATCGCACCCTGATTGTCTCCTAAATTGTCACGAGCAAATCCTCGGTTTTTGTACGCTTCAGCATTATTAGGATTGATATTAATAGCTTGATTAAAATTAGCGATCGCTCCCTTATTGTCTCCTAAATTGCTCAGAACATTTCCTCTAATAATGTAAGCATCAGCATTATTAGGATTGAGCTTAATGGCTTGATTAAAATCAGCGATCGCTCCCTGAATATTTCCTAGCTTGCTATGAGTATTTCCTCTTAAAAAGTAAGCAAAATCATCGTTAGGATTAAGCTTGATTCCTTGATTATAATCAGCGAGTGCGCCTTGATAATCTTCTAATAGGTCACGAGCCAATCCTCTGTTAATGTAAGCAAAAGCATCATAAGGATTGAGGTTAATGGCTTGGTTAAAATCAGCGATCGCTCCCTGATAATCTCCTAAATTGATACGGGCTCCACCTCGGAAAGTGTAAGCAAAAGTATTATTAGGATTAAGACTAATAGCTTGATTAAAGTCAGCGATCGCACCCTGATAATCTTTTTGCTCGTTACGCTCAAATCCACGCTCAAAGTAAATATCAGCATCGTTAGGATAAATTTCTAACATTTTGTCATAGATAGCGATCGCTTCATCATGACGATTTTGTTCACTTAGAAATTGAGCTTGGGTAAAAAGCAAAGCAATATCTTCTGGAGCAATAGCTCCCGGTGAAGTGGGAATCACCCATTCTGCAACGATAAAAGTCCAAGCTAAACTGTCAGCACGAGGTTTCGTTACTAATACAGCTTCTTTTAAAGCACTGACATCACCACTGTTTAATCGTAGGGCAATAACCCTTAGTTGTACTCCCCCAAAAAATTCAAATGATTCTCCTTTTCTGGTGACAACATTGATTGTTTTTTGAGTAAGTATCTGTTTGATCTGGTATTCTCGCAACCAGAAACTTAGATCAGGTTTATCAGGCATTTCTTCAAGGGCTTTAGATACAGCAACCAATTCTAGTAACCCCTGAAGCCGAGAAAGAGAAGGATGTGCTAAGGAAAGTTCTGTAAAACGCTGGCTAAACTCCTCAGCAAACTTGTCGTTATATGTAGCATGAAAGTTGGTCAAATCAGTCACATTTTGTCCATTAATGCTGGCTGCTAAAACTTCAGTAAAGACACCAACTTTAAGTCCTTTGATAGAAACAACATCCTCCCGAATTAAAACACTAGGTGTCACAGGATAAAACCACAGTCGAGAAAGGATGTCGAATCGTTGATTCAAGATCAAGATATCTTCGGCTGCGAAGTCCCAGCCAGTCTTAAAATCGGGAATACCAGCAGGGAGTAGTCCGAAGCTAATTTTTTTCATGCGGTAATCAGCATCTAGGAAATCTGCTCCAAATTGAGTCTGTTGAATACCTCCTTCAAAGCGAACAATTTGTGGTAATTTCTGTTGCAAGTCTCCGTTAGGATCGATACTAACTACTGGCCACTTACCATGAATAAACCGACTGCGTAAAGCTACGGCTAAGTCATCTAAGGTAATCGGTTCACGTTCTGGATTATACTTACCGACTAAGATAATGTCTTTGCTGGTTTGATCGATAACCAGTCCATATATTTGATTGATACCCCCTAAGTTATAGACTTCTGGATAGAGTGTGCGATAGTTTTGATTAGCAGGAGTCTGTTTAACTTGCTTTATGGCTGCATTTAAAGAAAAAGCTACATATTCCCCCTTGGAAGGATAGGTTTTCATGCGCTCGTTGGCGGAAACAGCAGGCGGTGTATTGAGATCGGTTTCAGGAATCTTATTGGTTGTTATGGGGGAATTAGTAACTTGAGCGATCGCTATTTGTCCAACACCAACGACAATACCTAAAGATTTGGGATCTTTTGCTTCCTCATTGTCTTTTCCTCCTAGTTAGTAGTTTCTCTGACAATTACTAAAAACTAGCGTCCATTTCCCGATATTTTTTGAATAAGATTGATAACTTTTTGATAAGCATCCATTTGTCCCAATTCTTTGTAGATTTGGGCTGCCTTTTGAAAGTCTTGAATAGCACCTTGATAATCTCCTAATTTGAGAAGAGCAACTCCTCGACTGTAGTAAGTTTCAGCAAGATTAGGATTGAGACTAATAGCTTGATTAAAGTCAGCGATCGCACCCTGATAATCTCCTAAATTGATAAGAGCAAGTCCTCGATTGTTATAAGCTTTAGCATCATTAGGATTAAGATTAATCGCTTGGTTATAATCAGTGATCGCACCCTGATAATCTCCTGAATTGTAACGAACATCCCCTCGATTGTCGTAAGTTTCAGCAAGATTAGGATTGATATTAATAGCTTGGTTATAATCAGCGATCGCACCCTGAATATCTCCTAAATTGTAACGAGCATTCCCTCGATTGTTATAAGCTTTAGCATCATTAGGATTAAGATTAATCGCTTGGTTATAATCAGTGATCGCACCCTGAATATCTCCTAAATCGCCACGAGTAACTCCTCGATTGTAGTAAGCTTCAGCATCATTAGGATTGAGATTAATGGCTTGGTTGTAATCAGTGATCGCACCCTGAATATCTCCTAAATTGTAACGAGCATTCCCTCGGTTGAGGTAAGCTTTAGCAAAATTAGGATTAAGATTAATGGCTTGGTTAAAATCAGCGATCGCACCCTGAGTATCTCCTAAATTGTCACGATCAATTCCTCGGTTGCTGTAAACTTCAGCAAAATTAGGATTAAGACTAATAGCTTGGTTATAATCGGTGATCGCACCTTGATAATCTCCTAATTTGCCACGAGCAATTCCTCGGTTGTTATAAGCTTCAGCATAATTAGGATTAAGACTAATAGCTTGGTTAAAATCAGCGATCGCTGCCTGATAATCTCCTAATTTGCCACGAGCAACTCCTCGGCCGTTATAAGCTTCAGCAAGATTAGGATTGAGACTAATAGCTTGATTAAAGTCAGCGATCGCTTCCTGATGATCTTCTTGCTTTTCACGTTCAAACCCACGCTTAAAGTAAATATCAGCATTGTTAGGATAAATTTCTAACATTTTGTTATAGATAGCGATCGCTTCATCATGACGTTTTTGTTCACTTAGAAATAGAGCTTGACTAAAAAGCAAAGCAATATCTTCTGGAGCAATAGCCCCCGGTGAAGTGGGAATCACCCATTCTGCAACGATAAAAGTCCATGCTAAACTGTCAGCACGAGGTTTCGTTACTAATACGGCTTCTTTTAAGGCACTGACATCACCACTGTTTAATCGTAGGGCTATAGCTGTTAGCTGTACTCCTCCAAAAAATTCAAATAATTCTCCTTTTCGGGTGACAACATTGATGGTTTTTTGGGTAGATACCTGTTTGATCTGATATTCTCGCAACCAGAAACTTAGGTCAGGTTTATCAGGCATTTCTTCAAGGGCTTTAGATACAGCAACCAGTTCTAGTAATCCCTGAAGTCGAGACAGAGAAGGATGTAGTAAGGAAAGTTCTGTAAAACGCTGGCTAAACTCCTCAGCAAATTTGTTAGCCGATACGTCATGAAAGTTAGTTAAATCAGTCACATTTTGTCCATTAATGCTGGCTGCTAAAACTTCAGTAAAGACACCAACCTTAAGTCCTTTAATAGAAACAACATCCTCCCGAATCAAAACACTCGGTGTTACTGGATAAAACCACAATCGAGAAAGGATATAGGCGAATTGTTGCTTCAAGAAATCTTCGCTTGCGAAGTCCCAGGCAGTCTTAAAATCGGGAATACCAGCAGGAAGCAGTCCAAAGCCAATTTTTTTCATGCGGTAATCAGCATCTAGGAAATCTGCTCCAAATTGAGTCTGTTGAATACCTCCTTCAAAGCGAACTATTTGTGGTAATTTCTGTTTTGGATCTCCGTCAGGATCGATACTAACTAATGGCCACTTACCATGAATAAACCGACTGCGTAAAGCTACGGCTAAGTCATCTAAGGTAATGGGTTCACGTTCTGGATTATACTTACCGACTAAGATAATGTCTTTGGTTGTTTGATCGATAACCAGTCCGTATATTTGATTGATACCGCCTAAATTATAGACTTCTGGATAGAGTGTGCGATAGTTTTGATTAGCAGGAGTCTGTTTAACTTGCTTTATGGCTGCATTTAAGGAAAAAGCCACATATTCGCCCACTGAAGGATAGGTTTTCATGCGCTCGTTGGCGGAAACGGCAGGAGGCGTGTTGAGATCGGTTTCAGGAATCTTATTGGTTGTTATGGGGGAATTAGTAACTTGAGCGATCGCTATTTGTCCAACACCAACGACAATACCTAAAGATTTGGGATCTTTTGCTTCCCTCCTAGTTAGTGGTTTCTCTGACAATGGATACTTGATAAAAAAGTCCAAAACAAGTTTTAACTTTCCAATCACCTCGATCTATAGAACTTTCTCCAGGATTGCTAATAATTCCTCCTGGTGCTTGTTGTCCGTCTAGTGAATCACGAGGATCAGAGGGCTTTCTAGCATCAGCTAATTTTTGGTTTTGTAAGAATAAATCGGCGATAAGAGGAAAGGTTTGTACTTGACTAAAATCGCTTCTCGCCTTTTCAACCTCATTATTTCCCAGATACAAACTACCTCGATTATTGTAAGCAAGAGCAAATTCAGGATTAATTGCCAAAGCCTTTCCAAAAGCATCTAAAGCTCCTGATCCTAAATTGATTGAGGACTCTTGTAACACAGCCAACGTTCCTAAATTGACATAAGCATCTGCTAAATTCCGATCTTTGTCGGTCGCTTGCAAGAGATCGAAATAGGCTTTATTCCGATCTTCCTTGAGAGCGTAGAGAACACCCCGTGCATTATAAGCTAGGGCAAAATTACCATCTAAAGCTATAGCTTTGTCAAAATATGCGATCGCTTCTTCTATTTTCCCCAAACGGGCTTTAGCATCTCCTGCAAGGTAAAGAGCTATTGGGCTATTTTGATGTTGCTTAAGGAAATTTTCAGTCCACTTTTCCCATTGTTTTAATATTTCTGGATTTTTAGAAGCCGCTATAAAACTGAGTAGGGAAGCATTATTGTCATTGGTAGCTAGTTTAGCGTGACCTGTGAGCAAAGCCGCTACTGGATGCAGATCGTTCTGAAGATGGGTTTTGAGTTGTTGCCATTTCCCTTCTAGCAGAAGTTGCTCACTTTTTTTATCTAAGTTATAGCCTGTGTTTGCTCCAGTGTCGTTAGTAACAATAATGACTGGCTTAGGAGGAGTAGAAGGAGGATGAGTAGAACTAGGAGGAGGAGTAAAAGTAGGAGGAGGAGGAGGAGTAGAAGTAGGAGGAGGAGTAGAAGTAGAAGTAGGAGGAGGAGTAGGAGGAGGAGTAGGAGGAGGAGTAGAAGTAGAAGTAGGAGGAGGAGTAGAAGTAGAAGTAGGAGGAGGAGTAGAAGTAGGAGGAGGAGTAGGAGTAGAATCGCTTAAAGGTGGATCTGAACCTCTCAATAATTCATAATATTCACCAGAAAACTCTGCTAATATACCGAGGATAGCTGACAATCGTTTATAGCCTTTAAGATCAGCAGCTAGTGATGTACCATGTAGAGTAGTAAGAAGAAAGTCACCTTTATTAAATGCTTCTAAAAGTTCAATAGTCTCTCTAGCATTAGCTATTACAGATATAGAAAGAGGAACTTGAACCAGTCCGGACCCCTCCCCCAAAAGCAAAATTAACCAAACTAATGGTGCGACTTGTTGTGCCGGAGTATTTTTCCCTATAGGAATAGAACCAAGGCCAAAATCTGCTAGAGGCTTTAGGGTAGTTGTGCTAAAATAGCCATGTTTTAAAACTAATTCTGCTGAGAACTGTAGAATTGATTGGTTGTCTGCCAAAGCCAAAGGATATTCTGGGAAAGTTATCTTATCACTGATGTACCATTTAACAGAAGTAGCTAATGTTTCTACATCTGAAGTAGCTAATGTTTCTACGGACGGACGTTGTAAAAATGGATTTGGATTATCATAATTTTCCACTGCTATTGTCAATCTATTGACAAATTCTTGAAGTAGTGAATTCTGTCCTTGCTCTTGAAAAATTTTTTCTGCTGTCCTGAAGTTTTGCCTTGCTGCGGTATAGTTTCCTTGCTTATAAAAAACATTCCCTAAGTTTAAATAAGGCAATATACTATTAGGTTGAAGTCGTATTACTTCATAAAAATCCTGAATTGCTCCTTGAAAATCTCCTAGTGCCTGACGACAAACACCTCGGTTATTATAGGCATCGGCATTAGATGGATCGAGTTTCAGAGCTTCGTCATAATCACTGATTGCTTTCTGATAGTTTTCTCCAGGAGCTTCGTTATAATCACGAATTACTGTCTGATAGTTTCCTTCAGTAATTGTTTTTGGTAGTAATTGTGAGTTTCCTAATTCAACATAAGCATTTCCTCTACTGATATAAGCATTGACATTTTTGGAATTGAGCAGAATTGCCTGATTAAAAGCGTCAATCGCTCCTTGATAATCTCCTCTTTGTAATTTTTCAATTCCTTGTTTGTAGTAATCATCTGAAGTTATCTGAACAAGATAATTATCAGTTTGAGTTGATAGAATTGGAGATGGTTGGGCATAACTAGCAGCTACCGGATTAATCAGAATGGTTGTTAAACCCAACAAAGCAACATTTCGATAAAACAACCTCGAAATTAACCAAAGCTGACGAGTATTTGGCTGATGATTGATTTGCTTATTCATGGTTTCCTCCTTTATTTTTCTAGGATTGTTGAATCCAGTAAGTAGTCGGAAAAAAGTAAACAACTTTGTAGGAGATATCAATTTTCTATGGCATCTATCTGGCTCGATCGCCGTCATTTCACTGAAGAACCATTTTGACACAATGGCCACTCTGTCCAGACAATTTTATTGTCAGATTTTTCAGGTGCGTAATATACCTTGCCAGATTCAAAATATAGTTCACTAGGCTCGCTATTTTCTGATTGCCTAACGGGGACTTTACCAAACGGAAGCTTTTCCCTGGGAGTAAAAAACAGCTTTAAACCTGATATATATGATGAGTTTAGGGAGTCTCTATTTCTTATAAAATCAATTTCCAATTCACACTCATAACTATTGAAAACAACATTGGCAGGTAACGTCAAAACACCCCATTGATATACAGAAACCCTGAAGGCTATTTCGTACACTATTAAAAACAATGCTACAGGTATAGCAATCTTTAAAATCCTAGAAAAAAGTTTATTGTTTCTATCTCCTTCCGTTTCTTTTCGTGACCACCACCAGACAGAATTTTCTAAGGATAGAGATTCTGTTGATTGATCTGGTTTCCATCCAAGTTTGTCAAGTGCTTCTGTAGCAGATTGGCGGATACCTGCCCTGGGATCGTGAAGTAGAGAGAGCAAAGAATCTACCGCTTCTTTATCCTCAATATTCCCTAGTGCTTCAACAGCAGATTTGCACAGATTCAAATTCCATTTCCACCCTTCATCATGAAGTAAAGAAGTTAGAGCGTTGACTGCCTTCGTATCTCCAATATTTGCGAGTGCTTTAAAGATAGTTTGGCACATTTTTAGATCTGATTCTCTGTAGAGGAGAGCAATTAAAGGTTCTACCGCTTGGGTATCTCTTAATCTTCCAAGAGCTTCAGCCGCAGACTGATGGACTTGGTATTCTGTATCAGACCAAGGATTGAGAGCCGAATATTGCAAGGCATCAATTAAGCCTTGAATATTTTCCTCAGCCTCAAGTTTTTCTGCATTCGGTCTATGAAATAATAACATGATTAAGCTCCTCATTTGTAGTCAACTGTAAAAATTAAGCTTGTTCCCGTGAAAACGGGGATGCGTAACAGCTAATTAGAATTAGTAACCAACAAAAAATTACTTAGCACTTTTTGGAAAAGGTTGAAAGCTATGATTCGATAAATTAAGATTGAAGTAGAAATCTCCTGTTATCGGATAATAAACCTCTGGATTATTGCCCCAAGGACGTTTATCATAAGCAGAACCTAAGAAGATATTCATTGACTTAACAGAGGCAACATTAACCTTTCCTAAATCAAACCAAATGCCAGATACTATTGTAGATTTTGGCAAAATATCTCCTTGGATCAAATCATGGCCAAAAGTGGTGTGTTTCATATATACATAATCCTGTAAAGGAATCTGCTTTCCGCCTACAGAAACAACAAAATTACTCGCCATAAAACTAATCGGTTTGTTAGTTTGATTGGTAATCCTAAAGGTAATGGCACCGACTACTGCATCATCGGCAAAGGGTTTAGATTCAACTGTATTAGTAGGAATTAAATCCTTTTCATTGAGTTGAGGATGATTGGGCTGAATGGCACTTCTTTTTCCCACTAAAACCCGCAATATTTCTACTTTAATCCCTGATTTTATTTGACTTGCTCCGACATTGCGGGCAAAAATTTCACTGGGGTTTAAAGGGATTAACTGATAGATTTTCTCTTTGGACTGTTCGACAAATTGACCAGAGGGATATTTAGCAAGATATTGCTGGTAGGATGTCACTCTGTTACTGTCTTGAGCTTGTTGCCAATAAAGCTCTTCTAGTCGTTTTTTAGCAGCAGAAAGATGGGGACTTTGAGGGTGTTCTCGAATATAATCTTCTACGGATTTTATGGTTGAAGTGGATTGGACTTCTTTCCAGAATCGGTCTTCGTACAAGGTTTTTGCTTCAGTAAGGTGCTTTCCTTGGGGCAAGGCTTTTTGATAGGCGAGATAAGCTTCTGCCGTATCTTGACGAGTAGTTTGCCACCAATGGCTTTCATCCCGAACACTAGGATAGACAAGAAGGGTAACACCTCCAACAACAACTAAAGCTGTTAGGGTAATGAGCCGTTTGTGGGATTTCAAGATGTGAGTCATAATTCATTTACCTCCCCCATTCTTTTCGCATAGCCTAGCAATCAGCGCACAACAGTAGATAGCCATTCTATAATTTCAGTCTTTGAGGGTTCTGCACCATCAAGATAGTCTTGATAGTGGTTTCCATAAGTTCCCCAGCCCCAGAATGTGTACTGAAATGGGCAATAATCTGGTCTTGAACCCCGAAATACCTGCTCTTTGACGATCTTACCCGTTTGCGTACTGCGGAGCTTGACTCGTACCAACTGTCGCCGACGGCTTACAGTACCGGTGGCATTGCCCTGTAGGGCGTAGTAGGGACAGTTTTGAATGGTTTCACGGTCTTTTGCCAAAGAAACCACATACTTAAAATGGGATGGCTTGACGGGTTTGAGAGAATTGGGGAGGGTAAGGACAGATTCGTTGCAGGCTAAAGCCTTACCAGATTCGCTCTTCCCTAAACCGACGGCCGGAGATTTAGCCGGTTTGCCCTCGCAGGCCGTTGAGCGAGCTGCGGATATAATTGACTGTCCTTGACTTCCGGTATCTTGACTGAGTGACCCTACTGCTTTGTTATATCCTTGTTTAGCAGAAGCGATGATTTCTGGCTCTTTGGTCAAGGTTTTGGCTTGATTGAACTGGTCTAGGGCTTCTAAATATAAATGTTCTGTTTGATAGACCTGACCGCAAGCCAGATGAAATCGTGGTAAGTTCTGATCAGGAGATGGAATCAGCGAATTTTTCAGAAGATTCCCGATGCTGTTGCAGGACTCATAGCTGGCAATTTCAAAGGGTGGTACTGTCTCAAAGATAGACTCAACCTGCTGACGGGAGGCTTCGACCAGAATGCTGTTACTGTAATCGTTAATAAAATTGTTATAGGTCAGTAAAGCAACACTAAAGTTACCTGCTTTTTGCTGGTCAACAGCGACTTGAAAGGCGAGACACTCCTGTTGCGCCTGTTGTGCCACCGCCCGCTTTTGTTCCATGTCGATCGCTCGCCACCCCTTCAGCATTGGGTCGAAGTGTTTGATAGCTGTAGTACAGTCTGCTCTTTGATAGGCTTGATGACCCTGGTTAAAATTGTATAGATCCAACAAGTATTGAATCGCCACAGGTCCTAAAAGAGCAATGGTAATAGTAACTATCAAGGACTTGTAGTATTGGCGTAACAATAACGATCCTAAAACTTGCCAAGCGGCCGGCTGTAGCCAGTAGTGAGGATCACGCAGGGCCACCAGGAGCGGTTTGATAGCCACCTTGCCCATTTTTGCTAACCCTTCTGCTGCTGCCTCACTCACATAATCCACGTCGCCCAGTATGGCGATCAGGGGTTCGATCGCTCGCCTGTCTCCCATCTCCCCTAACGCTGAGGCTGCCGCCTGACGCACACTAGGTTTTTTATCTTTTAGAGCGGCGATCAGGGGTGCGATCGCTCCCTTATCCCCGATTTTCCCTAATGCCCTGGCTGCTCCCTCACGCCCAAAGGCGTTCTCATTTCTCAGGGCAATGATCAGGGGAGCTACTGATGGAGAACCAATTTCAACACACTTATCGAACTTGCCTTTAACAATCCAGTAGGCTGCTCCTTTCTCATCTAACTTAGGTTGCCACCCGCTCTTCTCCAATTCTTCCACTGCCTTCTGACGAACCTTGTAGTCTTGATCTTCAAGATTGTTGATAAAACAATCTACTTCAGAAATCTCTGTATTGATTGGGTTTTTCCATTGTGAATTACTATCATCAATTTTCTGGGCTGAACTATCAAGAAGGGGGGCGAGAGCGCCGCTTTTTTCAGTAGCGACTGCAATGGTAGGTTTTTCTGGGCTGTCCTCCCTGTTATCGGCTTTTAGCGCAGTGGGCAGACCTCCTTCTGGCAGGGGACACATGGGCAGGGAAGATGCCATCTTGATCAGGGACATAATCAACTGGTCTGCCTCTGTGGGATGGGGATTGGCATTGGAATCGAGGAGGGAAATCCTCTCCTTGCCTTCTTTACGCCAAGCATCATTGAGAAAAGTACCGAGGTAGCCGTCGATGTTAATAATGTAAACTGAACCTTTAACCTTGGCGGTTACTTGGGAGGAATTAGTCAAAGCGGCTTGATAACCTTGGCAGATTAAATAACAGGCAAAATTACTGGCGACGTAAGTGGCTCCGACTTCATCTTCCTTGCCCTCAAATTCTGGCGGTATTTTGGACTCAAGACCTAATTGCCCCTGACACAGAGCTTTGGCATAGGCCGCCTGCATTTTGTACTCGCCCGACTGCCAACATTGGTCAAAGGCGGCGATCGCCTGGTCGAAATGACCCGTGCGATAGATGGTAACGCCTCGGTTGTAAAGCTGTACGGGGGTTTTTGACTCCGATGTTGCTTGGCTATCGAGTTCTGTACTGCTAGAAGTTTCAGGTGAGGCATCCCCGATGCGGAAACTCTCAAGGATACTATTGAAAACGGGTTGAAATTTGGCAGCCTCTTGGACGGGAACTTCACTGACGAATTGGAAAGTGATCTCCACCCCAAACAGGGTGGTAGATTGTTCCTGAATCTGCCCCTTAGCTCCGTCATAGCGGTAAACTAATTTGGCCGCCGGTTGGTGGGCGAGGCGAATTTCTTCCCCAGAAATGAACTGAAAGCCCGGAAAGCAGCTAGGTAATTCGGCTTTTTGCTGCTCGATGTACTCTTGGGGCGTGCTAGGATATTCGATCAGTTTTCCATCTTCTCGCAAACCTGTGATCTTAAGATGGGGGTTTCCTTGGAGAATTTTGCCTCGGCGAACGTTAACTGAGAAACAGGGACGACCGCCACTTCCCTCTTTCCCCGCGACAGCAATGGGAATTGTCCAAGAGCCAGCCGGTTCGTTTTCCCAGAGAATTTCCCAGTCTGTCGGATAGGCGATCGAGAAGTTCCATTCTCGGCTGTAATAAGATTTCATTGGAGATAGGGTTTTCATGATTTTGTACCCTCCCTTTCGGATTTCAATTAGTTGGCACTTTTCCTGTTTAGATATCTAAGTCAGGCTGTTCTAAAATCTCTGGCAAGGACTACGCTGTATTTTGCTTTTCTGATGGCGAAGAAGAAGTTTTTGGGTTCTCGAAGTAAATCTCATCTAAGTAGGCTGATGGAATGTAATGAGGCCAATGTCGGTCGCGCAATATTACTCTCACTATCGTGTGAAGATTTCCGCAATTGAGGTAATTGGTAAAATAAGTAGTGCTTGTTGGATTTTCAACCTTGTAGGAACTCAATTCTATTTTCTCGGGGTTCTGGAGAAACTTACATAGGATGTTGTTGGCAACGGGTGTATCGCGTAGGCAAAATTTTTGGAGTGCCTCTGTACAGATGGAAAAATCGAACTCAGCATCCTCGTTTTGACCCCAAGTAGACAATGCATAAGACATCAGTTCCCCAAAATTGCCTTCCCCTTGAATTAGAAGTTCTCGGTAAATGCTAGAGACTTTCCATGTTAATAAATCTAAAAGCAAGTCGGTGTAATCTCCCAGAAGCTTAGGTAAAACATCGGGTGGAATTATGTCTCGCAAAAAGTAAGTAACAGATCGAATTTCACCAAAGTGATTGTACGTCCAAGCAAACGCATTGGGGTCAGGTATATGGGATCCTAGATCAAAGATCCAATTGACAATAGTTTCGGTTGCTTTCCTATTACCTATTTCGCAAAGTGCCCAAATGATCGGAATTCCCATCCAAATATCAGATCGGTTTATAAATCTACCACCGAACCTCAATTTTTGAAACAATTTGATCAATTTATCGGGTTCATATCTATAAATCTTGGCTAAAGCTTTACTTGCCGAAACCACCTGTAACTTATAGTCTTGAAAATCTGATTCTTTGTCAGAATCCCAACTCACACGCGTCAAACTGTTATTAGTTGAATAACCTGCTCTCCAGTTTGCAGAACAGGAAAAAGGAAGACTTCTAAGTAACGGATAGGCAACTGTAATATCTCCCACTTCAGCTAAAGCCTCGGTTGCTTTGACTCGGGTGTCAATTTGCTTATCTTTTAGACGTGCAATTAAGTAGTTCTGAAGCGAAACCCATGCTGTCTTATCCCTGAAAGTATTAATGATGGGAATAACGACCGTCCAACCTATCTCCTCACACTTATCCCATTCACCTTTGACGATCCAAAATGTCGCTCCATCCTCATCTTTGTTAGGTTGCCAGTTAAGCGTCTCTAGGGCTGTAGCAGCTGCTTGTCTCATCTCTGAATTCTCACTCTTGCTCTTGAGAGTAGCAATCAGGTGTTCTATCACAGGCAACCCCAACTGGTGTAATTTTTTTAGAACACTGACAGATGCCTGTCGAACACTCCGATCCCTATCTTTGAGTACAGCAATGAGAGGATCTATGGCACGTCGATCAGCAAGTTGCACCAGTGTTCGAGCCACCGCTTCCTGTACTTCCAAATCTCCTTGGCAGAGAGTATTAACTAGGGGAAGAACAGCAGGCGCACCAATCTCCCGGCACTTATCCCATTCACCTTTGACAATCCAAAAGGTCGCTCCGTCCTCATCCCTATCAGGTTGCCAGTTAAGCATCTCTAGGGCTGTAGCGGAGACTTGTCTTATTTCTAAATCTTTGTCACTTTTGAGAGTTGTAATCAGTCGTTCTATTACAGGCAAACCCGATTGATGTAATGTTTCTAGTGCGCTGGCGTATTCCTGTCGAACAGTTTGATCCTCATCCTTGAGGGAAGCAATCAGTGGCTCTAAGGCTCGCCCATCGCCAATTTTCCCTAGTGCCTCAGCAGCCAAACAACGGACTTCCCTTGGCTGATGCGACCAAGGTTCGTTAATATCTGAGTATTGCAAGGCACGGATTAAACCTTCGACATTCCCCTCAGCCTCAAGTTTTTTTACATTAGGTCGAAAAAGCGTTAACATGATTAGCCTCCCCTGAAACCAGAATTTTCTTAATCAGTCCTGTCACTCCTCACCTGCTAATGGGAATCTAAAACCCTAAAATTGACCCCATTTAACCCCTCCTGGACATTCAACTCCCGTACCCAATCAACACTTAGACCGGGTAACTCGATAGCCATGAGCGTAAGCCCACTGTCGCCCCCCCCCTTGTCCAATTCGGGAGAACCACAATTCAAGTAATCTAGAGCCATGTACACATCGCCGTAGCGAAAGAGGGCGTTATTCAAGGCTTGTTCCGACCCCGGAATGCCCAGTTTTATGCCCAAGAAAAGGACTTGAAGGCGATTTTGGCGGTGGCGCACTCGCCTTACCAGCGAATCAATAGCTGAGTTAGACTCTAAGCCAGCTTCTTGCAAAGAACTTTCTGTGGTGTCCCGTTCTGCTTTGCGGCTTCTGAAGTTACTTTCTGTCTTCTCTTGGAGTTTCATCGCTTTTCCCTCTTGCTGGAAAAACTTACTCACAACTTGATTGTACCTTGCTTTGGCCACTCAGAGTTAGCACGATTAAAGGTTTGACGGGGCAATCGCACACAATTCTTAAATATCTGCAATAAACCTATATAAATAAAAACTTTTCCATTGTTTGGCTGGTTCAGGTTCGAGAGGATCACAATAGGGTCTTGCATTATATAAAACTACATGGTTCTGTTGTCATGCCCAATAAATATTTCCTCGGATCACATCACACGCCTATAAATATCAATATCGGCAACTGTTGTGACTCGTATAAATGCTTACTGACTATCCAATCCGAGGAAGAGCCGAAGCAAGAAGAGAAAACTGTTGGCAATTCTTATCTGGCAAAGCCTTGATCCATTAACAACACCGACATCTGTTAGTAAATATAGCCCGTTGGACATCTAATCTAATCAAGCTCTAGGCACTCAAAAAAAAACAAGTGGTAATGATTCAGTAGTAGTGGCGTAGCTCTCTTGCTTACCTGGTATGAATTGTGTAAAATATAGCGTTTCTGATTCACAATACATTCCCGATCCTGAACAGCTTAATCAGCAAAGGTTTAAGTGTGCCGCACAGATGCGAGAACCGCTATATTTATTAATAAAAATAATTGGAACCCGCTCAGTCTTTAAACCTCTAGCTTGCTCATGACTTTTCTGATAAATATCTTTTTCTGGCTCCTGTCTGGCTTACTCAAATATCAG
>VYKR01000116.1_pt1 | contig 16015 bp, 13 predicted proteins | sample 5109561 | NCBI WGS metagenome assembly VYKR01 (sample SAMN12291799, study PRJNA351875) | freshwater metagenome | isolation source: freshwater lake | place: USA: Michigan, Ford Lake | collected 2015-08-15
GCGCCGGCGGCCACGCCCTCGCCGCGTTGATCCTAGCCCTCCCCTGGACCGGGAGGTGGCCGGCATAGCCGGACGGAGGGGGTGCTCGACCTATGCCGGCTTGCGTGCGTCGAGAGCCCCCTCCACCATCCGCGTGAAGAACGCGAACGGTCCCCCTCCCCGCGAAGCGGGGAGGATCAGAAGGCGGCGGTGAGCGACGCGACGAAGGTGGCGTCGGCGATCTGGCCGCGGGCGTCCTGGCCCTTGGAGAATGACGGCTGGAGATAGGCGGCCTCCCGACGGGAGATGTCGGTGTCGACATAGGCGACGCCGATCGTCAGCGGGGTGCCGGGGACGACGAAGTCCGCGCCGATCAGCCAGTCCCAATATTCGCCGGTCGGCGCGACGCTGGTCGCGAACGGCCCCAGGCCCCCATTCCCGTTCGAATAGCCGATATGCGCCTTGGCGGTGAGCGGCAGGCCGGGGAGGCCGGCGGCGGCGTCGCCCCAGGCGTACAGATTGTCGTTCTTGTCGCCTTCGTCGTCATAGACGCCCGCCGCCGCCGAGGTGCCGTTGAAGTAATAAGCGCCGAGTGCCTGCTGCTTGGGCGCGTAGGCGATGCCGGCCGTCAGCGAGGCGGGGCCGATCGTGCCCGACAGCTTGGCATAGGGTTCGAAGAAGTCGGTGTTGTCGAAGCCGCCGGGGTACATGTACCAGGTGACGCCGACATCGACGGTCGCCGCCTCCGAGGGCTTGAACTTGTACCCGGCCAGGAGGTCGAGTTCCATGTTCGCGCCGCCGAACGTGCCCCAGCCGGCCAGGTTCGACGCCCAGAAACCGCCATAGAACCCGGATTCGTGGTTGAGCGTGACGCCGCCCTGGACCGCGAGCTCCTCGTCGGACTGCGACACGCCCCGGAAGCGGTAGTCGGACACGAGCGCGACCGAGCCGGTGACGGTGAGCGCCGAGGGTGGCGCGGCCTCGTCGGTGGCGGAGATGCCGGGCGGTGCCGCCGCATCCTGGGCAAAGGCGGACAGGGGAGCGAGCGCCAGCACGGGCGCGACGAAGATGGAGAGACGCATCGTGGTCCTTTCGAAAAGGAAGCGAGGTCCCCGCCTGCCGATCGCGCGGTAGGAGCGTCTGAGCGACGTAGAGCCACCCGCGCGCCGGATCGTGCGACGGGTGAAAGGTGACAGGGATTGCTGCGCTGCACAAGGGGCGAAGTGTCGCTTCGGCATGTGGCGCTTCCCCGGCGAAGGCCGGGGCCCAGTTCTGGCTGTTGTGAATCGGTTGTTTGCGGCGGCGCGCGAACGGCGGCTGGGCCCCGGCCTGCGCCGGGGAGGCGCGAGATTGGGTCAGTCGGTGGCGCGTCGCCAGCGGTCGAGGCCCGCTTCCAGGTCGGCGATGAGGTCCGCCGGGTCCTCCAGTCCGATCTGGAGGCGGACCATCGGGCCGGCTTGGGGGCGTTTGGCGACGCTGCGGTGGCGGTGGGGATCGACGGGGAGCGCCAGGCTCTCGAACCCGCCCCAGCTATAGCCGATGCCGAACAGCGCCAGGCCGTCGATCAGCGCGGACCTGGCCGCGTCGGTGCCGCCGTTCAGGACGAACGAGAACAGCCCGGACGCGCCGGTGAAATCGCGGCGCCAGAGCTCGTGGCCGGGGCAGGCGGGGAGGGCGGGGTGGAGCACTTCCGCCACCTCGGGCCGGGTGGCGAGCCACTGCGCGATGCGGAGCGCGGACGCCTCGTGCTGCTTGAGGCGGATCGCCATGGTGCGTAGCCCGCGGCTGGCGAGCCAGCAATCGTCGGGGCTCGCCACCTGGCCGAGCTGGCGGCTGGTGCTCAAGAGGCGCGGCCAGAGTTCTGGCGTGGCGGTGACGCTGCCGAGCATCGCGTCCGAATGGCCGACGACGTATTTGGTGCAGGCGAGGACCGACAGGTCGATCCCGTGTTCGAGCGCGCGGAAATGGAGCGGGGTGGCCCAGGTATTGTCGAGGATCGTCACGCAACCCCGCGCGCGGGCGGCGGCGGCGATGGCGGGGACGTCCTGGACCTCGAAGGTGAGCGAGCCGGGCGATTCGAGGAAGATCGCGCGGGTGCGCTCGGCGATCAGCTCGGCGATGCCGCCGCCGATCAGCGGGTCGTAATAGCGCGTCGTGACGCCCATCCGCCGGAGCAGCCCATCGGCCATCGCGCGGGTAGGGTCATAGGCCGAGTCGACGAGGAGCAGCTCGTCGCCCGGCGAGAGCACCGTCAGCAAGGCGGCGGCGACGGCGGCGACGCCCGAGGGGTAGAGAATGGTGCCGCCCGCGCCGGGTTCGAGTTCGGTCAGCGCGTCGGCGAGCGACCACTGGGTCGGGGTGCCGCGCCGTCCGTAGAAGAGCCGGTGATGGCTGTCGCCCGCGAGGCCCGCGCGCAGGTCGGCGACCGTGTCGTAGAGGATCGTCGAGGCGCGCCAGACGGGCGGGTTGACGATCCCGTTCGTCCATTCGGGCCGCCGCCCGGCGGTGACGACGCGGGTCGCGTCGCTCACCGGGCGGTCGGGCGTGTCGCTCACGCGGCTCCCATCGCCTTTGGCGTCGAGCGGTCGGCGCCCCATTCGGACCAGCTGCCGTCATAGACCGCCGCCTCGTTGCCGAGCAGATGCGCCCCAAAGGCGAGCACGGAGGCGGTGATGCCCGAGCCGCAGCTGGTGACGAGCGGGCGGGCGAGGTCGATCCCGGCGCCCTCATAGGCGGCGCGGAGCGCGTCGCCCTGCTTCCACGTGCCGTCGGGGTTGAACAGCTCGGTGTAGTAGAGGTTCTTCGAGCCGGGGATGTGGCCCGCGCTGGTGGCGGGGCGCGGGTCGGGCTCCTCGCCGGAGAAGCGCGCGGCGGAGCGGGCGTCGAGCACCTGCTCCTCCCCCGAGTCGACGTTCGCCTTCATCTGGTCGAGCGTGCGGACGCCCTTCTTGTCGGCCCAGACGGTGAAGTGGCGGTGGCGGAGCTGTTCCTTGCCCGACGCGGTCTCGCGGCCCTCGGCGCGCCACTTGGCGATGCCGCCGTCGAGGACCGCGACGTCGTGCGCCCCGAAGGTGCGGAGCATGAACCAGGCACGCGCGGCGGTGTGGTAGGGCGAGTCGTCGTAGAGGACGACGCGGCTGCCGTCGCCCAGCCCCAGCGACTGCATCCGGCTGGCGAACTTCTCAGGGGAAGGCAGCATCATCGGCAGGTCGCTGGACGTGTCGGCCAGCTCGCCCAGGTCCATGAACACGGCGCCGGGGATGTGCGCGGCCTCATAGGCGGCGGCGGCGTCCTTGCCGTCGGCGGGGAGGAAGTAGGTGGCATCGACGACGCGCAGATCGCTCGCGCCCAATTCCCCGGCCAGCCACTCGGTCGAAACCAACGCGTCCATGTCACACTCCCTTGTTCGCTCGGCCGGTCAGTAACCGGCGTCGCCGGCTTCGTCGAGGGACTGGAGGTGGCCCGCCGCCTGCGCGCGCGTCGCGGCACGCTCGGCCGGGGCCATCCGGTCCCAGGTACGATACGGCATGGCGAGCCGGCGGTTCCCGCGCAACTTGTCCTCGTTCCGGTCCAGGAAGTCCCAGTAGAGCGCGTTGAACGGGCACGCGCCCTCGCCCGTGCGCCTCGACACGTCGTAGCGGCAGCGGCGGCAATAGTCGGACATCCGGTCGATATACTTGCCCGACCCGGCATAGGGCTTCGACCCGAGCAGCCCGCCATCGCCGAACTGGCTCATCCCCAGCGTGTTGGGCAGCGACACCCATTCATAAGCGTCGATGTATATCTCGAGATACCAGAGATGGACGTCGAACGGGTCGGCGCCGATCAGCAGCGCGTAATTGCCCGTCACCATCAGCCGCTGGATGTGATGGGCGTGCGCGGTGTCGAGCGTCTGATCCAGCGCCTCCTTCATGCAGTGCATGTCGGTCTCGCCGGTCCAGTAGAAGCCGGGCAACTTGCGCGTATTGCCGAAGAAGTTGCGGTGGACGTAGTCGGGACCCTCGCGCCAATAGATGCCGCGCATATACTCGCGCCAGCCGATGATCTGGCGGACATAGCCCTCGACCGAGTTGAGCGGGGCGCGGCCTGCGCGGTACTCGGCCTCGGCACGGCGGCACAGGTCGAGCGGGTCGAGCAGCCCGGCGTTAAGATAGGGCGACAGGATCGAGTGCCAGAGATGGCGCTCGCCGGTCAGCATCGCATCCTCGTAATCGCCGAACTTGGGCAGGGCCTGGCGCATGAAGTTGTCGGCCTGGGCCTGGGCCTGCTCGGCGGTGACGGCATAGTCGAAGCGGTCGAGCGAACCCGGATTGTCCGGAAAGCGGGCGGCGATCAGGCCGAGCACGTCCCGCGTGATCGCGTCGGGTGGAAAGGCGAGCGGGCGTGGCATGAACAGGTCGGCGACCGCCGGCTTGCGGTTCTCCTTGTCGAAATTCCAACGATCGCCTGCGGGTTTCTTGCCGTCCATCAACAGCCCGGTGCGGCGGCGCATGTCGCGGTAGAAGAACTCCATCACCAGGGTCGACTTGCCGTTCGCCCATTCGTCGAAGTCGGCGTGGCTGGCGATGAAGCGGTCGTCGGGGAGGATGGCGACGGGCACGCCGAACAGCGTCTCCCAAGCTTCCAGCATGGCGGCGACGCGCCACTCGCCCGCCTCCGTCACGGCAATGCGGGCGGGGGCGTGGCGGGTCAGCGCGCGCGCGACCTCGCCGGTGAAGGAGCCGCTATTGTCGGGGTCGTCGAGCCGGACATAATCGACCGTCCAGCCGTCGGCGCGGAGCGCCTCGGCATGGTGGCGCATCGCCGACAGGATAAAGGCGAGCTTGCGCTTGTGATGGCGGACATAGGTCGTCTCGTCGACGACCTCCATCATCAGGATCACCGTGGTCGCCGGGTCGCGGTCGCGCAGCGACGACAGTTCGGGCGAAAGCTGGTCGCCCAGCACGGGGACGAGTGTATCGCAAGCTGGCGGGGTCGGCATCCCAGACTATATGGGGCGGCCATGACCCCGTTGCACCTCGGCCAGACCAGCTCGCTTCCCCGTTCCCCGCAGGAAGCGGTGCTCGATTACGTCCCCAATCCGCGGCCGGGCCGTACCTATCTGGTGCGCTTCGCGGTGCCCGAATTCACCTCGCTCTGTCCGGTGACGGGCCAGCCCGACTTCGCGCACCTGGTGATTGATTACGCGCCCGCCGAGACGATTGTCGAATCGAAGTCGCTCAAGCTGTTCCTGGGCTCGTTCCGTGACCACGCCGCCTTTCACGAGGATTGCACGGTCGGGATCGGCGAGCGGTTATGGACCGAGATGAAGCCGAACTGGCTCCGGATCGGCGGCTATTGGTACCCGCGCGGGGGTATTCCGATCGACGTGTTCTGGCAGTCGGGCCCGCCGCCCGCCGATCTATGGCTGCCCGATCAAGGTGTTGCTTCTTACCGCGGGCGCGGTTGAACTTGAGACGACCCGTATTCCGCAGCGCAGCAATTTCGTGCAACCTTTCGCGCTGATGAATGTTATGTTGGCGAGTGCCCCCGGACTTCGCGGGCGGCCGTTTCAACAAAGGTAGGGGCATGGGTAAGTCGGCGGATGTCGCGGGGGTCGAACGGATCGCGTTGATCGGCAATTACCTTCCCCGCAAATGCGGGTTGGCGACATTCACCACCGACGTCCATGTCGCGCTCCAGCGGCGCTACCCCGATCTCCTGGTCGACGTGTACGCGATGGACGACCATCCCGGACGCTACGACTATCCCGCCGCCGTCACCGCGTCGATCGCGCAGGACGACCCGCTCGCCTATGCCGAGGCGGCGCGCGCGATCGAGGCATCGGGCGCGCAGGCGATCATGATCCAGCACGAGTTCGGCATCTATGGCGGCACGGCGGGCGACCACCTGCTCGGGCTGCTCGACCGGACGACCCTGCCCGCGATCGTCACGCTCCACACGGTGCTGGACACGCCCGATCTCCATCAGCGGCGCGTCATGGAGGCGCTGCTGCGCCGCTGCGCGCGCGTGATCGTGATGGCCGAGCGCGGGCGCGAGATCCTGGAGCGTGTCTACGGCGCGTCGTCGCGCCAGGTGGTCGTGATCCCCCACGGCGTCCCCGACCGGCCGCTGGTCGATGCCGAGGCGCTGAAGGACCGGTTCGGCTGGGCCGGGCGCGAGGTGGTGCTGACCTTCGGGCTGCTGTCGCCGGGCAAGGGCATCGAGACGGTGATCGAGGCGCTGCCGCGCCTGGTCGAGCGGCATCCGGACATGCTGTACGTCGTGCTCGGATCGACGCACCCCAACCTCGTCGCGCATGAGGGCGAAGCGTATCGCGACCGGTTGCAGGCACTGGCGGCGCGGCTGGGGGTCGAGCGCAACCTCGACCTAGTCGACGGGTTCGTCGACAACGAGACGCTGCTCGACCGGCTACAGGCGGCCGATGTGTACGCGACGCCGTACCTGAACCCCGCGCAGATCACGTCGGGGACGCTGTCCTACGCGGTGGGCGTCGGCAAGCCGGTGGTGTCGACTCCGTACGTCCATGCGACGGAGATATTGGCGGACGACCACGGCGTGCTGGTCGACTTCAAGGACGCGGACGGCTTCGCGCGCGAGATCGACCGGCTGTTGGCCGACGACGTCCGGCGCGACCTGCTGTCGCGGCGCGCCTATGCCAGGGGCCGGACGATGATCTGGCCCAAGCTCGCCGAGGCGACGATGGCGGAGGTGGAGCACGCGATCGCCGCCCGCCCTAGCCGGATCGCCGCGCCCAAGCGGACCCGTCCGCTCGACCCCGATTTCGCGGCGGTCGAGCGGATGAGCGATGCGACCGGCATGCTCCAGCACGCCATCTATTCGATCCCGGACCGTCGCCACGGTTATTGCATCGACGACAATGCCCGCGCGCTGATCCTGATGACGCAATTGCCCGATCTCGACGCTGGCACGCGCGACAAGTGGACGACCATCTACGCGTCGTTCGTCCAATATGCGTGGAACCCGGACGTCCGGCGTTTCCGCAATTTCATGCGGTTCGACCGGAGCTGGTGCGAGGATGTCGGGTCGGAGGACTCGAACGGCCGCACCCTGTGGGCGCTGGGCGTAACGGCGCGAGACGCGCAGTTCGGCAAGCACCGCGACTGGGCGGTGTGGATGTTCGACACCACCGCCAGCCTCGCCTTCGAGCTCGGTTCGCCGCGCGCGCAGGCGTTCGCGATGCTGGGCGCGGCGGCGATGCTGGAGGCGAGCCCGGGCCACCGGCTGGCGCTGGAGATCCTGCAACGCTTCCCCGATTCGCATCTCGCCCTGCTCGAGGAGGCGCGGCGGCCCGAATGGCGCTGGTTCGAGATCGTCCTGGCCTATGACAATGCCAGGCTGCCCCAGGCGCTGATCCGGGCGGGCATGGCGCTCGGCCGCGAGGACCTGATCGCGTGCGGGACCGACACGCTCGACTGGATCCTGGCCAAGCAGACGAGCCCGGAGGGGCGGTTCCGCGCGGTCGGCTCCGAAAGCTTCGGCCGCGTCTATGCCGAGCCGCTGCCCTTCGACCAGCAGCCGCTGGAGGCGCAGGCGACCATCGACGCGTGCAAGGCGGCGTTCGCGGCGACGGGCGACCGGCGCTGGGTGGCGGAGGCGGAGCGCGCCTATCGCTGGTTCCTGGGCGTGAACGACCTCGACCTGCCGCTGGCGTCGTCGGGTGACGGGGGTTGTTTCGACGGGCTGATGCCCACGGGGCTGAACCGCAACCAGGGTGCGGAGTCGATCCTGGCGTTGCAGCTCGCCAATTGCGCGATTTCAACGCTTTCCTTCGGGCTGGATGACGTGGCAGAGGCACCCCGCGCCGCCGCCTGAGCGGGTCGGCGCGATTTGAGGGGGCGCCGAGCGCGATGGATCTGGTCAATCACCGCATCAGGCTGCATGCGGACCCGTCGCGTGTCGTGGTGCGCCCGTTCCACATCGCCTGGCAGAAGAAGTCGGACGGGCCGAGCCGCACCGAGCGGCTGGTCGCCGAGGTGCTGGCGATGACCGAGGCCGAGGCGCACGAGCTGCTCGAGATCGTGCTCAAGGATTTCGAGGCGCGCCATTGGCAGACCCGGCGCGTGTTCATGACCCGTTACGACGAGATCGAGGAGCTGATGGCGCTCGACGGCGCGGCGATCAGCGACGAGAAGCGCCAGCTGATCGGGGCGTATTTCTGCCACGAATATTCCTATGCCGCCGCCGCCCTGATGAACCCCAGCGCGGTGCCGCACTTCGACCAGTCGGGGATGCAGGCCGGGTCGATGCGCGTGCTGATGAGCCTGCGCGCGGTGGGCGAGGGCCATATCTCGTCCGTGGCGTTCCGCGAGGCGATCATCAGCGAGGGCAACGAGCTCATCCTGGCGCCCGAGCCGCCCTTCGCCACCGCGACCGACACCGACGGGCCGCACGACGCCGAGGAGCTGCCGAGCGGGCCGGTCACCGTCCACCGCCACCGCGATTCGACGTTGTCGGGCACCGTCATCTTTCCGATCACCCAGGCCCAGACCAAGGGGTTGGAAGACCTGCGCATCGTGCATTTCACGCATGACGACGGCGAGTCGGAATGGATCGGGACCTATACGGCTTATAACGGGTCGACCATCCAGTCCGAGCTGATGCGGACGCGCGACTTCCGGGCGTTCGACCTGGTGCCGATGACGGGCGGCGCGGCGCGCAACAAGGGCATGGCGCTGTTCCCGCGCAAGATCGGGGGCAAGTACATGATGATCGGCCGGTCGGACGGCGAGAACCTGTTCCTGCTCCAGTCGGACGACCTGACGCACTGGGAAGACGGGGAGATGATCCTGAAACCCCGTTTCGGCTGGGAGCTGGTCCAGATCGGCAATTGCGGGCCGCCGATCGAGTTGGACGAGGGCTGGCTGCTGCTGACGCACGGGGTCGGGGCGATGCGCAAATATTCGATCGGCGCGGCTTTGCTCGACAAGAACGATCCGTCCAAGGTGATCGGGCGGATGAAGGAGCCGCTGCTCGCCGCCAAGGACCAGGACCGCGAGGGATATGTTCCCAACGTCGTCTATTCGTGCGGCGCCATCCGGCATGGCGGGACGCTGTTCATGCCGTACGGTATCGCCGATTCTTCGGTCGGCTTCGCGTTCGTGCCGATCAAGGACCTGCTCGCGGCAATGTGAACGGGGCGCGGCGTAGGGGCGGACGTCGACTCGGCGGCGGACCTGCCGTGGATCAGCAAGCCCGACCACCTGTGTTGTATTCATTTGGGATTCACGCACGAACAGGGAACGCTTCGCCCCCGACGCCCGTTTTCCGTGGCCATGCTAAATCCCGTTACACCGATGTTTCCCTGGGCCCATGCGGCGCAGGACGATCTGGAGCGACTGCTCCATGCCCATGTCGCGGAGGCGGCGTTTCCGTGCGTCGGCGCCAAGGCCGCGCTCGCCAAGGGAACGCTGGAGGTCCTGGCGTGCAACTCGATCGACTCGGCCTGGGATGACCTGCGCATCCATGACGGGCTGCTCCGCTTCGCCGACGCGTATCGCCGCGACCGGGCGCTGTTCCGCAGCTTCGCGGTGGTGTTCGAGGGACCGGACGACCTGAGCGAGGCCGAGTTCGAGCGGTCGTTATGGAGCCGGGTGCAGTCGCTGTCGGACAAGGACGTATGGCGCGGGCAGGCCTATGACGGCAACGTCAGCCCCGACCCGTCCAACCCGCATTTCTCCTTGAGCTTCGGCGGCGAGGCATTCTTCATCGTCGGGCTGCACCCGAACGCGAGCCGGCCAGCACGACGCTTCGGGCGGCCGTGCATGGTGTTCAACCTGCACGACCAGTTCGAGATCCTGCGCGCGCAGGGCAAATACGAAGGGATGCGCGAGAAGATCATGGTCCGCGACGAGGCGCTGGCCGGATCGCGCAATCCCATGCTCCAGCGCCACGGCGAGGCGAGCGAGGCCCGGCAATATAGCGGTCGCGCGGTCGCCGCCGACTGGGCCTGCCCGTTCCGCTACGCTGGTGGAAAGACCGGGGCGGGCGAAAAGGCCGGGACGGGCGATTGAGCGACATCGTCGAGATCCCCGAGCGTAGCGGGACGGCGTTCACGCTCGGCGCGGGCGACCTGCTGACCGTGATCGACCCCAGGGGCGAGCAGGTGGCGGACCTCTTGGCGTTCGATGCCGCCGATACGCGCGAGGTGCTCTCGGCGGGGCGGACCTTCGACTATGCCGAGCGCATCTACCTGACGACGGGCGACCGGCTATATTCCAACCGATCGAACATCCTGCTCGAGATCGTGGAGGACAGTGTCGGGCGGCACGATTTCCTGCTGACGCCCTGTTCGTTGGCGACGTTCGATCATTTCTATCCCAAGCTGCCCCGGCATCGCGGGTGCTTCGGCAACCTGGCGGCGGCGCTGGAGCCGTATGGGATCGAGCCGGACGCGATCCCGAGCGCGTTCAACTGCTTCATGAACGTGCCGGTGGACGGCGAGACGGGCAAGCTCCGGGTGTTGCCGCCGATATCAAAGGCGGGGGACCGGATCGTGTTCCGGGCGACGCGCGACCTGATCGTCGGGCTGACGGCCTGCTCCGCGCCGGACTCGAATGGCGGGACGTTCAAGCCGATCCATTATCGGGTGGAGCGGGCGGCTCCTTAGCTCCGTCACCCCGGACTTGTTCCGGGGTCCATCGTTGTGCAATTCCTTAGCTTGCCGAGTCCGCGCCGTGATGGATGCCGGAAAAAGTCCGGCATGACGGATGGGGTTGTGAATTGTCCGAACCGCTGCGCATCGCCCTGGCCGGGCTGGGGACCGTCGGGGCGGGCGTGATCGCGCTGCTCGACGCGAACGCCGAGCTGATCGCGCGGCGGGCCGGGCGGGCGATCACGGTCAGCGCGGTGTCGGCGCGCGACCGGCACAAGGACCGCGGGGTCGACCTGTCGCGCTTCGCCTGGGAGGACGACACGCGCACGCTGGCCGAGCGGGGCGACGTCGACGTTGTGGTCGAGCTGATCGGCGGATCGGACGGGCCGGCGCTGGCGCTGGCGCGCGGGAGCTTCGCGGCGGGCAAGGGGCTGGTTACCGCCAACAAGGCGATGCTGGCGCATCACGGGCTGGAGTTGGCGCGCGCGGCCGAGGCGGCGGGCACGGCGCTCCGCTTCGAGGCGGCGGTCGCGGGCGGGGTGCCGGTGATCAAGGGTCTGCGCGAGGGCGCGGCGGCGAACCGGATCACCCAGGCCTACGGCGTGCTCAACGGCACCTGCAACTTCATCCTGTCGCGCATGGAGGGCGAGGGGCGCGAGTTCGCCGACGTCCTCGACGAGGCGCAGCGTCTGGGCTTCGCGGAGGCGGACCCCAGTTTCGACATCGACGGGGTGGACGCGGGGCACAAGTTGGCAATCCTGGCCTCCATCGCCTTCGGGACGGAGCCGGCGTTCGACGACGTGGCGCTGGAGGGCATCCGCCACGTGCTGGCGGCCGACATCGCCGAGGCGGCGGTGCTGGGATACCGGGTGCGGCTGATCGGCATGGCGGAGGAGAGTGGGAGCGGGCTGTTCCAGCGTGTCCATCCCTGCCTGGTGCCGGTGTCGCATCCGCTCGCGCATGTGACGGGCGCGACCAATGCGGTCGTGGCGGAGGGCGATTTCGCCGGGCGGCTGCTGTTCCAGGGACCGGGCGCGGGCGCCGGGCCGACCGCAAGCGCGGTGGTCGCGGACCTGATCGATATCGCGCGCGGCAATGTCGGGCCGCCGCTGTCGATGCCGTCGGACCTGCTGACGCGGGCCGTCCGCGCCGCGCCGGGTGATCGGCGCGGCAGGGCCTATCTCCGCTTCACCGTCGCCGACCGGGTGGGCGTGCTGGCCGAGATCGCGGCGGCGATGCGCGACGCGGGCGTGTCGATCGAGAGCCTGATCCAACGCGGCGCGCAGCCCGACGGCAGCGTGCTGGTGGCGATCGTCACGCATGAGGGTCCGGAGCGCTCCGTCGCGCAGGCGCTAGAGCGGCTGCGTGGATCGCAGAGCCTGGTCGGACGACCGATGCTGATGCACATCCTCGACTGAACGGGACGGGCTGGCGCGTCAGTCGATCGGGATCGGCACGCGCTTCGACTTGTCGGGCTTGGCCCTGGTCGCGTCCTGGACGAGGCCCACCAGCCCGCCGACGATCGCGGCGACGATCGGCTGGCCGAAGCCGACCGTGCAGCCTTTCTGGATCGCCGCGCACGGCGTCGCCTCCGCCGCGAGCGCGCCCCGGCCGGTCAGATACGGGTTCGACGCGACCGGCCCGGTCGGCACCCGCTCGTCGGGAAGCGGCAGGCGCTGGCTGAGCGGCTGGTCGGCCCCGCACACGACAACTTCGCCGCCGGGGTCGCCACGCTTGCGACAGTCCTGCGCCGGCACGGGTATGAGGATCGAGAAGCGTTCCGGAGCGGGCTGCTGGGCCAGGAGGAGCATGGTCAGGAGCATCGTGCGTTTCCCGGAACATCGGACATGAAAAAGGCCGCCGCCCGGGATGCGAGCGGCGGCCTGATCACTTGGTCGATACCCGCGTCAGCCGCGCAGGCGGACGGCGGTGAACACGCCGGCGCGCTGCCGCTGGACGTAGAGCAGGACCTGTTCGCGCCCGCTGGAGCGCGCGGCGGCGACCGCCGCGTTGAGCTCGGCGGCGGTGCGGACCGGCTGGCGGTTGACCGAGACGATCACGTCGCCGCGCCGAACCTTCTGCGCGGCATCACTCGATGGATCGACGCTGGCGACCGCGACGCCCGCGACCGTCGAGTCGACACCGATGGACCGCGCGATCTGCGGCGTCAGCGGCACGACGTTCAGCCCGAGGGGGTTGGACGCGGGCGCGCGCTGGGCGGGACCGTCCTCCTCCGGCAGGCCGTCGGAACCCGGACCGCCGTTGAGCGCGGCAATCTGTTCGGCCGAAGGCCGCGTACCCGCGGTCGCGTTGATCGTCAGCGGCTTGCCGTCACGGATCACGTCCAGGCGCACCGGACTACCCGGTTGCGCGGCGGCGACGAGGTAGCTGAGCGTCTGGTCGGGAGAGACCTCCTGCCCGTTGACGCGGGTCACCACGTCGCCCGCGCGCAGGCCGGCGCGCTGGGCGGCCTCGCCAGGCTCGACGCGGCTGATCAGCTCGCCGCGATCCTTGGGCAGGCCCAAAGCCGAGGCGATATCGGCGTCGAGCGGCTGGATGCCGACGCCCAGATAGCCGCGGCGCACCGACGCGCCCTTCATCAGCGTGTCGATGATCGGCTTGGCTTCTTCCGCAGGGATGGCGAAACCGATGCCGATATTGCCGCCCGACTGAGAGAAGATCTGGCTGTTGATGCCGATCACGTTGCCGTTCAGGTCGAACATCGGCCCGCCCGAATTGCCCTGGTTGATCGCGGCGTCGGTCTGGATGAACCGCTCACGCCCGCCGCCGTCGGTGGTACGCTGGACCGCCGAGACGATGCCCGCCGTCACCGTGCCGCCGAGGCCGAACGGGTTGCCGATCGCGACGACCCAGTCGCCGACGCGGGTGCGTGCCGAGTCGCCGAAGCGGACGAAGGGCAGGTTCGTCGCGTTAATCTTGAGCAGCGCAAGGTCGGAGTCGGGATCGCGCCCGATGACCCGCGCGCTATATTCCTTGCGGTCGGGCAGGGTCACGGTGATCGAGTCGACCGTCGCGCCGCGCGCGCCGGCCGCGATCACGTGATTGTTGGTGACCACATAACCATCGGCGGAGATGATGAAGCCCGAGCCGAGCGACGCGCCCTGGCGCCGCTGCGGCTGACCGCCGCCGCCCTGGCCGCCGCCGAACTGGCCGAACAGCTCGGCGAACGGGGTGCCCTGGAACGGGTTGGCCTGTTGCGCGACCTGGATCGTCTGCTTGGTGGAGATGTTGACCACGGCCGGCTGGAGCCGCGCGACCATGTCGGCGAAGCTCATCGGCGCGCCGCCGCGGGGCGCGGCCGACTGGATCATGCCCGGCTCGTTCTGCGCGGTCTGGGCATTGGAGGGCTGGAGCGCGACGGTGGCGGTGGCGCCGCCCAGAAGCAGGGCGCCGGTGATGGCATAGGCAAAACGCACGGTGATGACGTTCCTCTCGATCGGACGTTCGGTGACCGGCCACAAATGTGGTCGCTTCATGCTGAACGCCGTTTGAATGTGAACGGAAATGTCAGGCGGCGGGCGGCCCGTTTCAAGGGCCGCCCGCCTCAGGTCAGCGCCGTCCCTGGAAGTTGCGGAGATAGTCGTTGTTGGGCGACAGGATCACCGACGTCGACCCGCCCGGCTCCGGTCCGCCATCGGCGCCGAAGGTGCGGCGGTAGCTCTGCATCGCGCGGTAGAAGTCATAGGCGGCGGGGTCCTTGTTGAACGCCTCCGCATAGATGCGCGCGGCGTTGGCGTCGGCCTCGGCGCGGACGATCTGCGCCTGCTTCTGCCCCTGTGCGCGGATCGTCGCGGCCTGTTGCTGGCGCGCGGTGCGCATCCGCTGGAGCGTGGATTCGAGCGGGCTGCCGCTGGGTAGGTCGGCATGCTTGATGCGGACGTCGACGATCTGGACGCCGTATTGGCGCGCGACGCGGTCGAGCTCGCGCTGAATGTTGTTCATCACCCCCTCGCGCTCGTTGCCGAGCAGCACGGCGAAGGGCCGGCGGCCGAGCTCGTTCCGGATCGCGTTGCCGAGCAGCGGGCGAAGCGCGTCGGTGACGCCGGCCTCAGACTGTGCGGTTTTGACCATCAGGAGGGGATCGATGACGCGAAAGCGCGCGAACGCGTCGACCTGGAGCCGGAGCTGGTCGGAGGACAGGACCTGCTGATCCTCCTGCTCGACGTTGAGCACGCGCTTGTCGACCCAGACCAGCCGATCGAGGAACGGGATGCGCGCGATCAGCCCCGCGCCGGTGCGGCCGAACTGCTCGCCGGTGCGGAACTCGTTGATCGTGCGGACGGGCTCCTGGAGTCGGAGCACGACCGCCTGCTTGGTCTCGGGGACCACCGCGAAGGTCGCCGCCGCGAGGATCACGGCGAGGAGGGCCAGGACGCCAATGACGACGGGGTTGCGGAGAAGGGCGGGGTTCACTGGCCCGCTCCCCCCTGCACGCTACCCGTCGTGGGCGCGTTCGGCACCTCGCGCGCCGCGACGGGCGGCTCCGCGGGGCGGCGACCGCGGTCGAGCGGCAGATAGGGCGTGACGCCGCCTGGGGTCTCGACGATCGTCTTGTCGGTCTTGGCCAGCACGGCCTCCATGGTCTCGTAATACATGCGGCGACGGGTCACCTCGGGCGCGAGAATGTACTGCGCGTAATAGGCGTTGAAGGACGCTGCCTCACCCTGCGCCAGCGCCAGCTTCTGCTGAGCATAAGCCTCCGCCTGATTGCGGACCGCCGAGGCGTCCTGCTGCGCGGCGGTGACGTCCTTGAACGCCTCGTTCACCTGCTCGGGCGGGTCGGCCTGCTTGATGGCGACACCCTGGATGCGGATGCCCGACTTATACTCGTCGAGCACGCGCTGCATCCGGTCGCGCACCTGCTGCTCGACGAGCGTGCGGCCGGGGCCGATCGCCTGGTCGAGCGTAACGTTGGCCACCGCCTCGCGCACCGCGCTCTCGGCAGTGGCGCGCACGGTCGCGGTGGGATCGGCGAGCTGGAAGACGTAGGACTCGGGATTACTGATGTTCCAGCGAACGGAGTAGGCGAGGTCGATCAGGTTCTGATCGCCGGTCAGCACCAGATTCTCGCCCCCGCCCTCCGGGAAGTTCTCTTCCCGGAATGCGGTCACGTCGACCTTCTCAACGGACGAGAACGGCGCCGGCAGCGTAAGGCGGATGCCTGGTTCGAGCGTGCCGGCATATTGACCGAAGGAGGTTACCACCGCGCGCTGTTGCGGCGCAATGTTGTGGATGGAGGTGAACAGGATCCACAGCAGCAGGATCGCGCCCGCGCCCGCCAGCCACACGGCGCCTGGCGGCGGCGCGGGGAAGCCTGCCGGCAGGCCACCACCGCCGCCTCCGCCGCCTCCGCGCGCCTTGCGCAGGAACTCGTCGAGAGCGGTCGGCTTTTGCGGGCCC